>Ga0065715_10000391_pt1 | contig 30305 bp, 21 predicted proteins | sample MisBulReplicate1_FD_59102 | JGI IMG/M metagenome (GOLD analysis project Ga0065715, IMG submission 59102) | Miscanthus rhizosphere microbial communities from Kellogg Biological Station, MSU, sample Bulk Soil Replicate 1 : eDNA_1 v2 (version 2) | ecosystem: Host-associated > Plants > Roots >...
CCAGGTTCTTCCGGCCCTCCTCCAGCGTCTTCAGCATCAGCCGCTCACGCGCGACGAGCGCCTTCAGCCGCACTTCCGGCGGCGCGAAGCTGCGCTTGATCATGATGTAGGCCGTGCCCGTGATGCTGCTGCTGTAGACGTCAGGGTTCCTGGCCCACGAGCGAATCACCTCATCCTCGAGCAGGTGCGAGTCGATGGCCGCGATCACCTGCGCGAGATCCAGCTGGTTGGCCAGCGACAGGTGCGCCGGATCGATGGCGGCAAACCGCGCCCGGAACTGCTTGTAGTCGGCAACCTCCCTGTCGACCGCGGAGCGCGAAGCGTCCTCCAACTGATCGTCGAAATCGTGGACGCCGAGATAAGTGGCCGCGGCCGGGTTCCGCTTCAAGTAGTCGGCGACGAACTCGTCGGACAGCTTCTGGAAGTCGGCATCGGCGGTCACCGCGGCCGGTGCACCGGCGGGCGACTCGGCGCGCGTGCAGCCATCGACGGCAAGCGCGGACAGTAGGAGCGTGCCGAGAACACGTGAGCGCATGTGCATGAAACGAATCCGTCCTGTGCGATGAACGTTCAGTGGCTGCCGCTGGGACCCGGGGGCATCTTGACCTCGAAGCGCCCGGTCTCGGCCATCAGCGCCTCGATGGCGTCAGGCTCGACCGGCGCGAAGGCAGAAAGATTCTCGTAGCCGGTATCGGTAATGGCGATGACGTCTTCGAGGCGGATGTAGGTGCGATCGTCGGCGATTGTGAGCGCAGGCTCGATGGTGAACACCATGCCCGGCTTCAGAATGTCGTAGGGCGGGTTCACGTCGTGCACCTCCATCCCTACCGTATGCCCAAGCGACTTGATGTTGCTGAGCCGGTACCGATCGACGAACTCCACGGCCGCACGGCGATGGTCGTCGGCGGTAAACGTGTATCCGGCGACGATCTGATCCATCTTCGCCACGGCCTCACGGACGATCTCCCGCGGCGGCACGTTCGGCTTGATCGACGTCATGAGCGCCTGGTACAGCCGGAGGTAGATCGTGTAGAGCTCGCGCTGCGCAGGCGCGAAGTGGCCGCTCGCCGGGAACATCCGCGTCACGTCGGAACTGTAGTAGTTGTAGTCGGGCGCGTAGTCGAACACGACGAGATCACCCGGCTTCAATTCGCCGGTGCCGGCGTGATAGTGCGGCCAGTAGGCGCTCCTCCCAGACGCCACGAGCGCAAAGTACGCGGTGCCGAAGGCGCCGCCGCGCTTGAAGACGTAGTCGGCCATGGACTCCACTTCGTACTCGCGCATCCCGGGCTGCGCGTTGCGGATGCCTTCCATGATTCCGAGGCCGGAGAGGCGCGTCGCTTCGCGGATGAGCGCAATTTCCCGAGGGCTCTTGATCAGCCGCAGACCGTCCAGGACGGGGTCCAGGTCCTTCACGACCACACCGGGCGCGGCCTCGGTCAACTTCGCGACGAACTGTTGCTCGCGTGACGGACGGCCGTCCCAGGGATCGGAGGCCGTCGCCTGCGCGTGGAACGCGGCGGCCTGCGGCGTTCCCGCGCCGAGGCTCTCGGCACGGAACGGCGCCCACGCGGTGCGCCCGCCGGCGACCGCCGCGGTGAACGCGTCCTTGAAGTCGTCGCGCGGCCGGGCCGAGTCGACGCCCGTCAGCCGCACCGCGTCGTCGCCGGGCACGAGCACGGGGCCTTCCATGCGCTCGGCGGCCTCGTTGCGCGGTTGCAGGAACAGCGTCGTCTGCTTCGTGCGTCCGTCGAGCAGCACGATGGCTCGCGGGACCTCGACGCCGGTGAGATAAAAGAACTGGTTGTTCTGGCGGAACCGGACGTACGCCGGATACTCGGCGGCGCCTTCCAGAACGGCAACGCCGTCGCCGATGGCCGCGAACACTCCGGCACGCCGCGCCGCGAACTCGTCTTTCGGCAGCGTATCGGTGAAGAGCGGCGCCTGGCCGCGCACGGCTGGAGTCACGAGCAGCGCGAGCAAGGCGGTTGCGGCGAGCGTGCGCGTTCGCATAGGTCCTCTCAGAATCGCCGAGTTCCGGATGGCCGCACTGAAGTTTCGGCCCGACGTACGCCTCAAGAGAATATCGAATCCCGTCAGCGGCTGGCCGCAGCCGGTCCCAGGGACGAAGCATTCCACTGGGCAAGCAGGCCGGCGGCAGTGGTGAAGCGCTCGCCGGGATCGCGGGCCAGCGCGCGGAGGATCACTGCCGAATGTCCCTCGCCGAGCGTTGGGCGCAGCGTCCGCGGATCCGGCGGCGGGCCTGCGAGGATCGCGCCGAGGAGCGTGGAGAGCGCCGTCGCGTCGTACGGACGACGGCCGGTGGCCATCTCGTACGCGATCGCGCCGATCGTATAAAGGTCCGCGCCGGCCGTCGCGGGCTGTCCCGTGAGGATCTCGGGAGCGACGTATTGCAGCTCGCTCACCTCGCCGCCCTGTCTCAGGGTCTTCACGTCGAGCGTTGCAAGAACGTCCTGAATCTGCGAGACGCCCGCGGTCGAGATCACGAGGCGTTCGCCGTCCGCATCCGGGACGAGGCGGATGATGCCGGGATGCAGCCCTGAAATCAGGCCGCCGCGGCGATGAAGCGCCCCGGCCGCCTCGACGATCTGCCGCACGAAGCGATCGAGCGTTGCGAGCGGCAGCGGGCCGGCCTCCTTCAGCCGTTCGGCCAGGCTGACGCCTTCGAGCAGTTCCGTGACGAGATACAGCAGGTCGCCGTCCTCACCGAAGTCGCGGACCTGCAGGAGGTTGGGATGCGGCACCTGCAGGGCGCGCGCTTCCTTCAGGAACCGATCGCGCACGGCGTCGCGGTCCTCGCGCCCCGACGTCCGGAGCAGCCGGATCGCCACGGGCAACCCGAGCGCGCGGTGCGTACCGGCGTGAATCTCGCTGCCGAAACGGCCTCGCGCGATCACCGGGCCCAGGTCGTAGGTCGCCGACAGGCCCGAGACCGGCAGGCTCACGGACGTCGTCGTCTCGCTGTTATCGCATTCGGACAGCGCGCTGACGAACGCCGCAACGCTCGGCCAGCGCCGCGACGGATCCTGCGACAGGCCCCGCATCACCGCTGAGGCGACTTCGGGCGGAAGGTCGGCACGGCGCTCGGCAAGCGACGGCGGCGGACCGCTCAGATGACTCGACACCAGCGCCATCAGGCCATCGCCGGTGAACGGCCGTGTGCCTGCGAGCAGTTCGTACGCGATCACGGCGAGGCTGTACTGATCCGACCGCGCGTCGGCCGGCGCCCCCGAGAACTGCTCCGGCGCGGCGTAGGCGACCGTCCCGAGGAACTCGTGCGCCGAGGTGAGCGGCGTCTGGTCGTCGCCCGCACGCAGCGTGACGAGGCCGAAGTCGATCACCTTGTAGACGATCTCGCCGGATTGATACCGGTGCGAGACGATGTTCTGCGGCTTGAGATCGCGGTGGGCCACGCCGCTGGCGTGCGCCAGCGAGAGCGCGCCGCCGACCGCGCGCACGATCTGGCGCACCGAAATCAGGTCGAACCGGCCGCGCGACCGCAGCTCGTCGGCGAGGCTCGGGCCGTTCAGGTACTCCATCACCAGGTACGGCTGCTCCGGATCGCCGACGCTGAAGTCGAGCACCGAGACGATGTGCGGGTGGCGGAGCTGCGCGCAGGCACGCGCTTCGCGCAAGAAGCGCTCACGCCACGCGTCGGGATCCGGGCCGGACGGCCTGAGCACCTTCACCGCCACGTCGTCGCCAAGCAGCCTGCGACGCGCGAGATACACGTCGCCCATGCCGCCGCCACCGAGCCGGCCGCGGATCTCGTACTTGCCGTCGAGGACGGTGCCTTCCGCCAGCACGTGCGAATTGTACAAGGACGAGGGACGAAGGACGAGGGACGAGGGACGAAGGACGAGGGACTCGGCGGAAGGTAGAATCGCGGCGATGCTGCGGCAGCGTCTTGCGGCCACCCTGCTCTTCAACGTGCTGCTGGCAGGGTGGGTGTACTACGACGCGCGGGCGCGTGGGGCGCGCAAGCCGCTCTTCGCCGCGGGCTTGACGCTGGTCTGGGGGCCGCTCGGCCTCGGGTTCTGGGCCTCGGATCGGCCGCTGGCCGACGGCGAGCGACGCGCCGGCGGTGCGGGCTGGACGATGGCGCGCACGTTCGCGATCGCGTGGACGGTCCTGCTGCCGACGATCGTCGCGCTGGTGGTGCCTGATATCCGCGCTCGCTCCGTCGTGCCGGGAAGTCTCGGCGGCCGGTTCGGCGTGCCGCTCGCGTCGTCGCTGGTGTCGCTGGCCATCTGGCTGCCGCCGCTGGCCACTGCCCTCGGGCTCGGCGCCATGATGAGAGCGCGCGGGCCCGCCGAGGCAGGCCGGCCCGGCGTCGCACCGGCGAAGCCTCTGCTGACCCAGGCCATTCTCATCGCGGGCCTCATCGTGTTCGCAGCGGCGAAACTGTTCGCTGCCGAGCCCGCAGGACCCGATCGCGTCCGATGGCAGCATCTGTCGTCGTCGCGCGGCGAGCTGCCCGTGCCAGGCACATCGACACAGCAGACCGGCGCGCTCGTGGCCGACTTCGACGGCGACGGCATCAGCGACTTCGTCCTCAGCTTCCGCCAGGTAGCGCCCGCGCTCGTGTGGTACCGGCGCGTGGAGAATGGCTGGACGCGGCACGTCCTCGAGCCCGATTTTCTCACCGTCGAAGCCGGCGGCGCGGCGTTCGACATCGACGGCGACGGCGATCTCGACCTCGTCTTCGGCGGCGACTGGCAGAGCAGCGACGTGTGGTGGTGGGAGAACCCTGGCCGTCAGGGTGCGATCGAATCACGCTGGACGCGGCGCGTCGTCAAGTCCGGCGGCGCCACGCAGCATCACGACCAGGTCTTCGGCGACTTCCTCCAGACCGGGCGGCCGCAGCTCGCTTTCTGGAACCAGAATGCGAAAGCAATCTTCCTCGCGACCGTACCGTCAGACCCGAGGCACGCGGTGACGTGGGACGCCGTGAAGATCTTCGAGGGCGCCGCGGGCGAACCCGGAGGCCTGTATCCCGAGGGGATGGATGCCGCCGATGTGGATGGCGACAGCCACGTCGATCTGCTGGCCGGCAACGCGTGGTTCAAGCGAGAGAACGGCACGACGTTCCGGCCGATCCGCATCGCGCCGATCGGCGGCCGTATCGCCGCCGGACAGCTTGTTGAGGGCGGGCCACCGGAGATCGCGATCGCGCCGGGAGATGGCGTCGGTCCGCTGCGCTGGTTCTCATGCGACGGCCGTCCCGACGACCCTGCTTCATGGCACGGCCACGACCTCATCCAGGGCGACGTCGTCCACGGCCACAGTCTCGCGCTGGGCGACATCGACGGCGACGGTCATCTCGACATCTTCGCGGCGGAGATGGCGAAGTGGAAGGAGGCAGCCGCGGTGCCCGACAACCCTGAGGCGCGCGCGTGGATCTTCTACGGGGATGGCCGCGGCCACTTCGAGACGGTGGAGTTCGCGCACGGCATGGGCTTTCACGAGGCGCGCCTTGCGGACCTCGACGGCGACGGCCGGCTGGACGTCCTGCAGAAGCCGTACAACTGGAACGCGCCGCGTGTCGACGTCTGGCTGAATCGCCACTGACGAAGCTGGCCGGCAGCGTGACAGCGGTGAGCGAGGGTCGTTCGCTGCCAGCCCCCAGCTAGCGGCTACAGCAAGCCCTTGATTCGCTCGTGCACCACCTGCCCATCGCGCGTCACGAGCGTCTCCCTCGTGATCTCGTCGTCTGCGGCGATGACGAGTTGCTTGTCCTTCACCAGATGCGTCAGGAACGTTGTGACGTTGCGGGCGTACATGAAGCTGGCGTGATAAGGCACGGTGGCCGGAAGGTTCGTCGGCCCGAAGATGGTCACTCCGTGCGCAACGACGGTCTGATCCGCTTTTGTCAGCTCGCAGTTGCCGCCGCGCTCGGCGGCCAGGTCGACGATGACCGATCCGGGCTGCATGCCCTTCACCATGTCCTCGGTGACCAGGACCGGTGACTTCTTCCCGGGGATGGCGGCAGTCGTGATGACGACGTCGCTACCGGCCACGACCTTCGTCATCATCTCGCGCTGGCGACGGTAGAACGACTCGTCCTGCGCCTTTGCGTAGCCGCCCTTGTCCTCGGCATCCGCCACTTCGATCGGCAGCTCGACGAACTTCGCGCCGACGCTCTGCACCTGTTCCTTCGACGCGGGACGCACGTCGTACGCCTCGACCGGCGCGCCGAGCCGGCGGGCGGTCGAGATCGCCTGCAGCCCCGCCACGCCGGCGCCGATGACGAACACTCTCGCCGGCGTCACGGTGCCAGCGGCCGTCGTCAGCATGGGGAACATGCGCGGCAGAGTGCTCGCCGCGAGCAGCACGGCCTTGTAGCCCGCGATTGTCGCCATCGACGAGAGCGCGTCCATGCTCTGGGCGCGCGTGATGCGGGGCATCATCTCCATCGAAAAGGCGGTGACGTTCTTCGCCGCCAGCGATCGCGCGAGTCCAGGCTCGTTCAGCGGATCGAGAAACGCAATCACGGCAAGGCCGGGACGCAGCAGCGCGAGATCCTGCCGCCCGGCCTCTGTGCCTTCCGGCGACATGCGCACGCGCAGGAGCAGGTCCGCTTTCGCGACCACATCGGCTGCCGAAGGCGCGATCTCCGCGCCCTTTTCGCCAAAGGCAGCGTCGGTGAAGCCGGCCGCGGCGCCGGCGCCCTGCTGCACCAGGACCGAGACGCCAATCTTCGCGAGCGCAGGAACCACAGAGGGCACGAGCGCCACGCGGCGTTCACCCGCCAGCGTCTCGGCGATCACTCCGGCAATCATCAGTCGGGCCTCGATTCGTCATCCGCCAGCGAAATCCGTCGCAGCGGCCGCGTCATTTTACACGCGGGGTCGGGGATTACCCGTGGCGAAACGGCAAATATCCGGTAGATCCACTCCAAATCGCCCGTTTGGGTCATTCCCCCGCGGTACCAAGTTTGCTAAAAAGGGGTGAGATCCGGTGCGCCTCGACGTCTCCCCTCGGGCGGTATCGGCAAGGGAAGGGCACTCATGACCGCGCCATCCAGTCGGCTCCTGGCCGTTCTTCTGGCCTGCGTCGTCACCGCAGCGTGCGGCAGTTCCGCACCCAAGGCGCCAACCGCGCCCGAGACCGCCGGCACCGAGACATCCTCTCCAACGCCGCCGTCTTCGACGATAGGCGCGACCGTTTCCGGTCTCGTCGCAAGCGGCGCCTCCACCAGCATGGCTGGGGCGATACCAATGGGCGCCTCCGGCCTCTCTGGCGTGACCATCACTGTCAGCGGCACCGGACTGCGCGTGACGTCTGACGGGGCCGGTCACTTCACGCTGACCGGCGTGCCGTCTGGCACTATCCGCCTGCAGTTCAGCGGCGGCGCCAACGGCGAAATCGAGATCGACGACGTCGATGAGCACGAGAGGATCACGCTCGTGGTACACGCCTCCGGAAGCGGCATGGAGATCGACGTCGAGGAACGCGAGGGGGGGCCCGAATCTCAGCTCGAGGGCAAGATCGCCAGCGTCAACGCTGGTGCCCACACGTTCGTCATCAACGGCATCACGGTCTCCGTCCCTGGCACCGCAAGCATCGCACACGGGTCCCGCAGCCTCACGTTTTCGGCTCTCGTCGTTGGTGCGCGGGTCCATGTGAAAGGCTCGAAGAGCGGTTCGACAATCACCGCGACGCGCATCGAAGTGCAGCAGGCCGGAGGCCCCGGACCCGGCAACGGGAACGGCAATGGGAATGGCAACGGCAACGACGGCGAAGACAACGGCGATGACAACGGCGAGGACAATCCGGGCGCGGCCCAGGACGTGGAGTTCACGGGCACCGTCACCGGCCTTGGCGGAGCGTGCCCGGCCCTCACATTCTCCGCCGCGAGCCGGAGCGTGACGACCAGCAAGTCGACGAACTTCCTCACGGCATGCACGGCGATCCACAACGGCCTGAAAGTCGAGGTGAAGGGGAAGGCCGCGGGCAAAGGGCCCGTGGCGGCTACGCGCATCAAGGCCGACGACTGATCTCACCTTTGACCTGCGCCCGGCGTGGCAGTACGCTAGGGGACGCGCGTGCCCAGAGGGCCGCGCCGGAGCGCAGGTGCCGCAGATTCTGCTCAACGGCGAGACACACGAGATCGCAGCCCCTTTGTCGGTGACTGCCCTGCTCGAGCGGCTGGGGCTCGACACGCGCCGCGTGGCCGTCGAACGGAACCTCGTCGTGGTTCGTCGTGCCCACTACGACACCGAGATCGTGTCGGAGGGCGACGAGGTCGAGATCGTCAACTTCGTCGGGGGCGGTTAGCCTCGTATGGATCCTCTCGTCATCGCCGGCCGCTCATTCCAGTCCCGGCTCATCGTCGGCACGGGGAAGTACCCATCGAACCCGGTCATGGTGCAGGCGCACGAGGCGTCGGGCGCCGAGATGATCACCGTGGCCGTCAGGCGGGTGAACATCTCGGACCGATCGCGCGAGTCGCTCCTCGATTACATCGACACGTCCAGATACACGCTGCTGCCGAACACGGCCGGCTGCTACACGGCGGACGAGGCCGTGCGCACGGCGCGGCTGGCGCGCGAGGCCGGCCTCTCGCACTGGGTCAAGCTCGAGGTGATCGGCGACGAGAAGACGCTGTTCCCGGACAACGAGGCTCTGCTCGACGCCACCCGCGTGCTCGTCAAGGAAGGCTTCGTCGTCCTGCCCTACACGACGGACGATCCGGTGGTTTGCCGCAAGCTGGAAGACGCGGGCGCGGCGGCGGTGATGCCGCTCGGCGCGCCGATTGGATCCGGCCTCGGCATCCAGAACACGAACAACATCCGCATCATCCGGGAGTTCTCGCACGTCCCCGTCATCGTGGATGCCGGGGTGGGCACGGCCTCGGATGCNTCGCTGGCCATGGAGCTTGGCGCGGACGCCGTGCTGATGAACACGGCGATCGCCGGCGCGCGAGAGCCGGTGACGATGGCGCACGCGATGCGGCTGGCGGTCGAAGCCGGGCGGCTGGCCTACACGGCAGGAAGGATTCCGCGCCGCATGTACGCGAACGCGAGCAGCCCGGTCGAAGGGCTCGTGGGCCGCTGACGCGATGGTGACGCGTCCGGTCACCTCTGACGTGCTCGCGCACCTCCGGGACGAGCGCGACGCTGCCGACCGCGCATACAACGAGGCCCTGACCGCCGTCGATCAGGCGCTCCCGCGTCCCACCGAGCTTCCCCCGCCACCGCCGGCGTACGACGATCAGCAGGTTGCCCCGATCAACGAGTCGTGGCAGGTGCTCGCCGGGCACGACCTGCCCGCGCCGCGAGGGCTGCGCTCACGGTTGGCGCATTTCGTCTGGCGGCTGGTCGCACCGGTCTTCGAGCGGCAACAGGCATTCAACGCGCGGCTCGTCGATCACCTGAACCGGAACGTGCGCACCGAGCGCGAAACGGCCGAGGCCGTCGCGCGGCTCACCTCCGTGGTCGCCGGCCAGACGGCGTCGCTCGCGGCGTTTCAATCGCACCTGATTCAGTACTTCCAGCGCTTCACGCTCTACATCGACACCCGCGATCGCTTCGAGGCGGCCGGCCTGATGGCCGTCTACGACGTGGCCATCGACACCGTGACCGACCACGTGCTGAAGCGGGCCCAGGCCGGCCAGGCTCGCGAAGTCAGGCTGGACGGTCGAGTCGCGGACATGGCGGCATCGCAGGAGGACCTGCGCAGCTCGCTGGCCGTCCTGCAGCAGTCGACGCTCACGCTCAAACGAGAGATGGAGCGCTCGATCGCACCTGTCGCACCTAACGCACCTGTCGCACCCAGCGCACCTCACGCACCCAGCGCACCTCTCGCACCCAGCGCACCTCTCGCACCCGCAATCGACTCATACAAGTACGTCGGCTTCGAGGACCGCTTTCGCGGCAGCCGCGAGGAGATCCGCGCGAGGCTTCAGGCCTACGTGCCGCTGTTCGCCGGCCGCACCGACGTGCTCGATGTCGGCTGCGGGCGTGGCGAGTTCCTGGACCTGCTGCGCGACGCCGGCGTCGGCGCGCGCGGGCTCGACACGAATCACGAGATGGTCGAGGTCTGCCGCGCGCGCGGGCTGGACGTGGTCGAGGGCGATCTCGTCGGTTATCTCTCGGCCCTGCCCGACGCCTCGCTCGGCGGCCTGATCGCCGTCCAGGTCGTCGAGCATCTCGAGCCGTCGTACCTGATGCGCGCGCTCGACGTGGCGTATCACAAGCTGCGGCCGGGATCGCCGATCGTGCTCGAGACGATCAACCCCGCGTCGTGGTTCGCGTTCTTCTCGAGCTACATCCGCGACCTGACGCACCAGCGGCCGATTCATCCCGACACGCTGCAGTACCTGCTCACGGCGAGCGGCTTCCAGAAGGCGCGCATCGACTTCAGCGCGCCGCTCGAGGAGATCGACAAGCTGCAACCCCTGGCGCCGCCGAAGCCGCAGGACGCGCCGGCCGTCGCCGATCTCATCACGACCTTCAATGCCAACGTGGAGCGCCTGAACAGCCTGCTGTTCGCGTTCCAGGATTACACCGCGATCGCGGAGCGGCTCTAGTTCCCGTGGAGTCGGTTGACGTCCTCGTCGTCGGGGCCGGCGTCACGGGACTGGCCTCGGCGCGTGAGATCGCCGGACGCTGGCCCGATCGTCCGGTCTGCCTGCTGGAACGCCACCCGCGGGCAGGCATGGATACCAGCACGCACAACAGCGGCGTTATCCACGCCGGCATCTACTATCCGGCCGGCTCGCTCAAGGCGCGGTTGTGCCTCGAGGGGGCGCGCAGGCTCTACGAGTACTGCGCCGCGCGAGGCGTGCCGCATGTTCGCTGCGGCAAGCTGATCGTCGCAACGAACGCAAGCCAGGAGCCGGCGCTCGAGGTGCTGTTCCATAAGGGACAGGCCAACGGCGTCGAAGGGCTGGCGCTCGTGGATCCGGCCTTCATCGCGCGGCGCGAGCCTCACGTGCGCGCGACGCGCGCTATCTGGTCTCCCGACTCCGGCATCGTCGGGGCCGAAGCTCTCGTGCGTGCGCTGGCCGAAGACTGCGACGCGAGAGGGGTGATGCGGCTCTCGGCGACGCCGTTCGTGAGCGGCGGGCCAGGCGGCCCAGGCCTCGTGGTGGACACCGGGCGCGAGCAAATCGGCGCGCGCGTGGTCGTGAACGCCGCGGGACTGTTCGCCGACGAGGTGTCAGCGAAGCTCGATGGCGAGCCGTTCACGATCCATCCCGCGCGCGGTGAGTACTGCGAGATCGTGCCGTCACGTCGCGATCTGCTGCGGTGGCTCGTGTATCCGCTGCCCCACCCGAAGGGACACAGTCTTGGCGTGCATCTGATGAGGACGACAGGCGGAGCCGTGCAAGTGGGGCCGACCGTGCGGTTCCAGTCCAGGAAAGACGACTACGAGGATGGCCGCGAGAGCGTGGAGGCGTTCGTCGAGCCGACGCGCGAATTGCTGCCGGAGATCCGGCCCGATGATCTGCGGCTCGGCGGCAGCGGCATCCGCGCGAAGCTCCACGGGCCCGAGGGCTCCTTCGAGGACTTCCTCATCCGGGCCGATCGCCGGCAGCCCCGACTTGTGCACGCCGCCGGCATCGAGTCGCCGGGGCTCACGTCGTGCCTGGCTATCGGCGCCGGCGTCGCCGACATCGTGGACGCCGTCGCGGAGTAGGGCCATGGCGTCGACAGCCCCGCGCGCGCTCCGGCTGGCTGCATGGGCGCCTATCGCGTCCATCGCGCTGGCTCTCGGACTGGCGTGGATCAACTTCCTGACGACATCACGATGGGCCGCGCAGGCGGGAGCGCTGCATGGATGGCGGAAGCCGTGGTACGGCCTGGCCCTGGCCGCGGCCACGCTGCTGGTCGTCGTCGCGCGGCGTGAGATCGGCCGCCCTGCGCGGATAGGCCGTGCCACGGCCCTTGCCTTCCTGGCCGCAGGGAGCGCGCTTCTGCTCGCCTCGCTGTTTCATCGCCTTCCGCTCTCCGTGTGGACCGAGATTCCCTTCAAGGATGACTGGACGGAACTGTTCCAGATGACCGTCAACGGTGTTGCCCTGCTCCGCCGCGGCGTTGTCGTCGGGTGGAACTGGTGGTTCCTGGGCGGCTATCCCACGTCCACGGACATCGCGCAGAACTTCGGGCTGCTCGCATTCCTGCCGATGACGATCCTCGGCAACACCCTGGGCTACCACCTGCTGCACGCGGTGCTGTTCGTGGCCGTGCCGGTCTTCGTCTGGTGGGATCTCGGCGCAGAGGAACCCGAGACGCGCATCCTGGCCACGGCCTTCGCGTGCTTCTTCGGGACCGGCTACCTCTACACCATCACCTCGAGCGGTGATACGAACTCGATGGTCGGCGTTTTCTGTGCGGGGCTCGCGCTGGCAGGCAGCCACGCGGCACGCCGGGGCCGGCGCTGGGGCGGTCCGCTGATGCTGGCCGCGCTGACGGTGGCCCTCGGTTCCCACGCGGCGTTTGCCGTCTACGCGGGCCTGTACCTCCTGCTCGAATCGATTTACTTCCGCGATCGCGCGGCGTTCGTCCGCCTGGCGCTCGCGTCGGGGTTCGCCGCCATCGCGGCGCTGCCCGTGCACTGGGAGTCTCTGCGGTATCCCGAATTCGTCAGCTTCAACAACACGGTCTACCAGCATGGCGAGCCGATCCGCTGGGGACAGTTCGCGCGGAATGCGTTCTACAACGTCGAGATCCTGGCGTTGCCGCAGCGATGGTTCAACGACTATCGGAGCCTGGCAAACGTCTGGCTGCTCCCGATGCTCCTCGTCGCAGTAACCGGCCGGGCGACGCGCGTCGGCTTTTACGCCGCCTGCGCGGTCCTCACGCAAGCGCTCCTCCGGCTCAACACGCCGGTGGCCGGCGCGATGTTCGACCGCATCCAGCACATGCTGCCGCTGCTTGTGGCACCAGCGATGGCAGGGCTCGTGCTGCGTCACGCCGGACGCCGTTCGGTGGCCATAGCAATCGCCGCGGTGCTGTCGCTCTACGTGGCGACGTCCTTCGAGCCCGTGCGCCACGTGCCCGACCTGCGCGCGTTCGATCCACCGCTCATCGACCGCATCGCCGCGAGCGATGGCAGCCTTGTGCTCGTCGAAGTCAGCCCGCATCGCGACATGGACAGCGATCCGGTGCGGCGGACGCCGCGGACGCCCTTCGACGTGCACTTCGAGGGCCTGCTGCCCGGCCTGGCCGGCCAGCGGTTCTACAGCCAGATGATCGACGGGTGGGTCTGGAACATCTTCCGCGGCCAGGTCGTGGGCGCGGGCACGTTCGCCGGGCAGCTCATCGACCTGACGCCGCCGGACGAGTTCGCCGCCGAGATGCGGCGGTGGGGAGTACGGCATCTGTTCGTCTGGACCGACACGTCGCGCAACTATCTCGCGCGCGGCGGACACTTCGTCGAGCAGTGGCGTGGCGGACGGTGGTCCGAATTCGAGATGACGGACCCGGACGTCCGATCCGTGGTGACCGCCCGCGGCAGCGGCGAGCTGCGCTCGCTCGACCTGCTCGGCGCCGACGTGGCGCTCGCCGACGTCAAGGCAGGCGACCCGGTCGTCGTCCGTGCGAACTACTACCCCGCATGGCGCGCGTTCGTGGATCGGCAGGAAGTGTCGCTCGGTAACTCGAATGGGCAGCTTGCGTTCACCGCGCCGCGCGACGGCAGCTACGTCGTCCGGCTGGAGTATCCGCGGTACCGCTGGCTGTCGGCACTCGCCCTGCTCTCCGTGTTTGCAGGCGTCGTGTGTCTCAGCCGCTGGCCCCGCTGACACGCCAGCCGGGCACAGGGGCCTAGCTCGAGAGCTTCGAGAGTATCGCGGTGATCCGATCCTTCTGCTTCGGGTCCTTCGTCATCTCGAGCGCCTTCCGGTAGTTTTCAGCGGCCTCGGCCTTGGCGCCCTTGACCGAGAGACCTTCGCCAAGACTGTCGTAGGTGTTCCACGAATCCGGGTGGCGCTTGATGTTGTCGCGGAAGGCCGCGATGGCCTGGTCGACCTTGCCCGAGCCGAGCAGCTGGTACCCGTAGTTGTTGATGTCCGCTTCGCTCGCCACGGTCATCGACTTCGCGCGCAGGTCGCTCGCCGCTGCGACGTCGCCCTTGCGCTCGGCGACTGCCGCCTTTGCGCGCAGCGTCTGGAAGTTCTCCTGCTGCGCCACGGCCTGATCGGCCCACTTCCCCGCCTCGTCGAGGTTCACGTTGTTCGTTGCGCACCACTCGGCGGCCTGCGCCAGCCGCTGCGAACTGAACCCTTGCAGGCCGCGGAGCTCCGAGTGCAGGCTCGCCACGACCACGGCCGAGGTGTCGACGTCGATCCTGATCGGCACGGCGAGCTTCTCCCAGTGGAGCGTCGCCACCGCCGACTTGTCGGTGACATCGTCGAACGTGTAGGCGAGGTGTTCCTCGAACGGGGCGGCGGACGGCGTTACCGTGACGCGTGCCGCGTCGTCGGCCTGATCGTAGAAGAAGCTGCCCCACGCCTTCGATTCGCGGTTGAAGATCACCGTCCACTCACGCTCGGCAGGAATCATGTGCAGGCCGTACGAGCCAGCCGGCAGTGCATGACCCCCAATGCTCACTGGAGTGCTGAACGTGATGACCGTGTTCTCGTTTGCGCCCGCGCGCCACACCTGCCCGTACGGCACGAGCTTGCCCCAGATCTCGCGCTTGTTCACGGCGGGCCGGTGGTAGGTAACGGTGATGTCGGTCAGGCCGACTCGCTGCCCGGCGCTCGCGGCCTGACTCGGTTGCGGAAGCGTGAGCGGCGGCTGTGCCAGCGCGACGGCGGCGCTCGCGAGCCAGACCATCCCGAGGGACATGGCAAGGCTCCGGGCGCAGAGATGGCGGGCTTGCAATGGACGCATGAAAAGGGCCTCCTCGCCCTGCTTCGGCGACCATAACACTCGCATTCTGGCTGCATCCGCCGTCCATCCCTCGGACGGCACGGGTCGTCACAAGTGAGGAGGCCACGGCGTACGCACGCGCAATGCGCGTGATGAACCGTGGGACGGATGCCGGTCAGTTCGCGAGCAGACGGATGTAGCGGCCGAGGGCGTCCTGCCAGGCGGGCATCGAGACTCCGGCGCCGGCAAGCCTGGCGGTGGAGAGCGCGCAATACTGCGGCCGGGCGGCGCGCATCGGGACGTCGGCCACCCTGACCGGCACCAGGTTGGCATCGGTCCCCAGCAGCCGGGCGGCCTCGGCACCCAATGCGTGCCACGTCGTCTCACCGGCATTCACGACGTGATAGAGACCGGGCTCGGCCTCACGCGTCAGCAACGACCACGTCGCGTCCACGACGTCGTCCACGAAGCTGGGTGTGACAACGCGATCGACGAAGACGCGGGCGGGTTCGCCGGACCTGAGCGACGCGATGATGCGGTCGATGCTGCTTCGCGCGGCGGGTCCGCCGAAGAGGCTTTCCACGCGCAAAACGTAGGCGCGCGGCGCGTCCGAGGCGAGCCACTCTCCTATCAGCTTCGACTGGCCGTACACGCTCTGCGGGTTTGGCGCGTCCGATTCCGTGTACGGGCGACTCGCGTGACCATCGAACACGAAGTCGGTGCTGTAGTGAACGAGCGTCGCATCAACGGCCCGGGCGGCACGAGCGAGCGACTGGGGTACGAACGCGTTGACGGCCAGCGCGTCGGCGACGGCACCCTCGGCCTGGTCCACGGCGTTGTAGGCCGCGCAGTTGAGAATCACCGCCGGCCGCTCGCGCGCGACTACGGTCGCGACCGCAGCGTGATTCGTGAGCTCGAGCTCCCGGCGCGTCAGCCCGACCACCGTGGTGTCGTGCGAGAGGCGGCGCACCATCGCGCTGCCCAGCTGCCCGGCGGCACCGACGACCAGCACTTTCGGCGTCATGCCGCCTTGAACCGGCGCATCTGGTCGTCGTCGAACTCGCCTTCCCAGCGGGCGACGACGACCGTCGCGATGCAGTTGCCCATCACGTTCACCGCCGTTCGGCCCATGTCCATGATCTGATCGACGCCGAGGAGAATCGCGGCGCCCTCGAGCGGCAGGCCGAAGCTCGCGAGGGTCGCCGTCAGAATCACCAGGCTGGCGCGCGGCACGCCGGCCACTCCCTTGCTCGTCACCATCAGCGTCAGCATCATCATGACCTGCTGGCCGACGGTCAGCTCGATGCCGGCGAGCTGCGCGACGAAGACCGACGCGACCGACAGATACAGCGTCGAGCCGTCCAGGTTGAAGCTGTACCCGGTCGGCAGGACGAAGCTGACGATTCGCTTCGGCACGCCGAAGCGTTCCATGACCTCGAGGGCCTTGGGCAGTGCCGCTTCGCTGCTGGCAGTGGTGAACGCGATGAGGAACGGCTCGCGCACGGCGCCGACGAACGAGAAAAACGGCACGCGGGTCACGAGCGCCGCGCCGCCGATGACCAGCGCCACGAAGATGATGAGCCCCGCGTACATCGTCAGGACCAGCGCGCCGAGCGTGACGAGGATGCCGAGCCCCTTGCCGCCGACCGTCGCCGCCATGGCCGCGAGCACGCCGATCGGCGCGAACCGCATCACGTAGCCCGTGACCTTGAACATCACCTGCGCCACGCTGTCGAGCAGGTCGACGATGATCGCGCCACGCGCTCCGACGGCGGCGAGCGCGACGCCGAAGAAGGAGGCGAAGACCACGACCTGCAGGATGTCGTTCTTCGCCATCGCATCGACGACCGACGCCGGCACCATGTGCAGCAGGATGTCCCACCCGCCCTGCTGCGAGCGCGCCATCGTGGTGAGCGAGGCGGTGTCGGCGCCGGCCGGCAGCGCGACGCCGGCGCCGGGCCGGATCAGGTTCACCATCACCAGCCCGATCACGAGGGCGATCGTCGTCGCGAGCTCGAACCACACGATCGCCTTCAGGCCGATGCGGCCGACCGCTTTCAGGTCGCCCGTGCCCGCGATGCCAATGACCAGGGTCGAGAAGATGAGCGGCGCCAGGATCATCTTGATCAGGCGCAGGAACAGGTCGGCGAGCGGACGAATGGCGATCCCGGTGTCGGGCCAGACGTGGCCGATCACGATGCCCATGGCGAGGCCGATGAAGATCCGGGTCGTCAGGCCCGGCAGGCGGCTCCGTGTGGCGCCTGATGTCGACAGCGCCGACATGGGCTAGCGGGTGACCTCGTCGAGCGCGGCGGTCATCGCGGTGACGACGGCCGCCTGCTGTGTCTCGCTGAGCTCCGGGTAGATCGGCAGCGCCAGCGTCTCGCGCGCGGCGGCCTCGGCGTGAGGAAACGCGCCGGCCGCGTAGCCGAGATCCGCGAAGCACTCCTGCAGGTGGAACGGCACCGGGTAGTAGATCGCAGTGCCGATCCGGCGGGATGCGAGCGCCGCCTTCACGCGGTCGCGCCCGGGCACGCGAACCACGAACTGGTTGTAGATGTGGCGGCAGCCATCGACTTCCGTCGGCAGCGTCAGTCGCCCGTCGAGGCCTGCCTCGCGGAACAGCCCCCGATACCGGTCTGCGTTGGCGCGACGCCGCTCCGTCCAGCCGTCGAGGTGCGGCGCCTTGACCCGCAGGACGGCGGCCTGCAGGGCGTCGAGCCTGAAGTTGCCGCCGACGAGGCGGTGGAAATACTGACGCTCGGCACCGTGGTTACGCAGCAGGCGCACTCGCGAGGCAAACGCCGCGTCGTTGCTCGTGACGAGGCCCGCATCGCCAAAGGCGCCCAAATTCTTGCTCGGGAAGAACGAGAAGCCCGCGCCGAGACCGAACCCGCCGGCCTGCCGCCCCCGATACCGGCTTCCGATGGCCTGCGCCGCGTCTTCCACAATGGGCACGCCTGCTCGCGCGGCGATTCTTCCGATGGCGTCCATGTCCGCGCACTGGCCGTACAGGTGGACCGGCATGATGGCTTTCGTGCGCGGCGTGATCGCCGCCGCGACGGCCTGCGGATCGAGATTGAAGCTGACCGGATCGATGTCCACCAGCACCGGCCGCGCGCCGACTCTTGCGATGGTGCCGGCGGTTGCGAAGAACGAATAGGTGCTGGTTACCACCTCGTCGCCCGGGCCGATGCCGAGCGCCATGAGCGCGACCAGCAGCGCATCGGTGCCGGACGAGACGCCGATGGCGTGCGCGACGCCGAGCCCGGCGGCCATCTCCCGCTCGAACGCCTCGACTTCCTCACCAAGCACGAAGCGCTGGCTGTCGCAGACGCGGGTGATCGCGGCGAGCGCCTCCTCGCGGATCGCCGCCCATTGAGCAACGAGATCCAGCAGGGGTACCTCGATCGCCAGCGTCCCGCCGCTCGAATGGGTCACTGCTATCGCTTGCTGTACAGGTGCGGCTCGCCCCACACGGCGAGGTCGTTCTCGAGGGTGCCCTTGCTTTCCGGCCCGGGATCGGTGCTGAAGATCAGCTTCACCTGATGCCCTTCGTACGCAGCCAGATCGAGCCGCGCGGAGAACCAGCGACGATCCCCGCGCTTGGGATTGACGTACTGCTTGAGAATCTCGTCGTAGTTGCGCCCTTCCGCGACGCCGACGCGGAATTGCGCGCCGTCGCCCGGCTGGTCCCACGACTCGGGCTGCATCGCGAAGTTCACCTCGAGCCACGCATCGGGAGGAACGGTCACCGTGTACGTAATCCGGGAAAATGGCTTCGCAAGAATCGTGCGGCGCGTCTGGCCGTCGATGGTGACGCTGCCCACCTGGAATGCCGATTCCGGCGGCGTGCCCTTCGAACGGTGTTCCGCCTGGGGGAAGGTCGCCACCATGTCGATCACGTTGTCCTGGGCGCTCCTGCGCGCGTAGAGCCACCAGCCGAGCACAGCCACGATGGCCGCAATGGCCACCAGCACCTTGCCGTTGTTCTTCATCCTCGCGTGACCTCCTCGATCGCTCGGCTAGAGCCGGAAGATGTGCGCCCCGGTTCGGCCCTTCAACGCGTTGCGCGTGTCGACGATGAGCGGCGCAGTGCGCACGAGCCCGTCGTAGTCGAACGCGCGATGATTCGTCACGATGACGGCGCAGTCGATCCCGGCGGCAAGCGCCTCCGCTTCCCCGAGACCGGTCAGCGAGACGCCGTGGTCGTCCACCACCGGGACGTGCGGATCGGTGTAACTTACGACCGCGCCACGCTCCTCGAGCAGCCGCACGATGTCGATCGCCGGTGATTCCCGGTAGTCACCCACGTCGGCCTTGTAGGCCATGCCGTACAGGTGCACACGCGAGCCGCGCAGCGGCTTGCCCATGCTGTTCAGCGCCTCGCTGACGCGTTCGACGACGTAGCGCGGCATCGACGAGTTGACGTGGCCGGCCAACTCGATGAAGCGGCTCTCGAACCCGCTCTGCCGGGCCTTCCAGCTCAGGTAGAACGGATCGATCGGGATGCAGTGCCCGCCCAGTCCCGGGCCGGGATAGAACGCCATGAAACCGAACGGCTTGGTCTTGGCGGCGTCGATCACTTCCCAGACGTCGATGTTCATCTGCCGGCACATGAGCGCCAGCTCGTTCGCCATGCCGATGTTCACGGCGCGGAACGTGTTCTCGAGCAGCTTCACCATCTCGGCGACGCTGGTGGAGGAGACCGGCACGATCGTTGTGACGATCTGCTGGTAGAGCGCGCAGGCGGCCTCCGTGGACGCGCGGTCCACGCCACCGACGACCTTGGGCGTATTGCCCGTATGCCAGTCGGGATTTGCCGGGTCGACGCGCTCGGGAGAGAAGGCGAGAAAGAAGTCCCGGCCGGCAACCAGCCCGCCGCGCTCGAGCATCGGACGGACGACCTCGTCGGTGGTGCCCGGATACGTGGTGGACTCGAGCACGATCAGCTGGCCCGCGTGAAGGTATTTGCACACCTCCTCGACTGCCGCAACGATGTAGGAAAGGTCGGGGTCTTTCGTCTTGCGCAGCGGCGTCGGGACGCAGATGCTGATGGCATCGGCCTCGGCGAGGATCGCGAAGTCTTTCGTGGCCGACAACCGGCCCGCGTCGACCAGCTCGCGCACGCGTTCGCTCGGCACATCCGCGATGTAGGACACGCCCCGTCGAATACTCTCTACCCTGCTTTGATCCAGATCCACCGACGTCACGGTGAAGCCGGCGTGAGCAAACTCGACGGCAAGCGGCAGGCCGACGTATCCGAGACCAATGACGCCCACTCGCGCCTTGCGCGTACGAAGGCGCTCGATCAAACTTTCGGCCGACCGGCGATCCGTCAGTGACGTGATGGGCGCGGCAGGTTGCCCCATGGATCACCTACTATACCAACGAATCCAGCCGGACCATGGCACGCACACTGCGCCCAGTCCTTGAACGCGCGGTACCTCGCCTTGCAAATCTCGTCGTTGCTGCAGGCGCCCTGATCGGCGGCTACTGGGCGTTCGGAGAGGCCGCGGTCGGCGCACTGCGAATCTCCATGGCGCTTCTCGTCGTACTCGCCGCATGGAAGCCGGGAGAGGCCCTCGTGTTGCTGGCGGCGTTCGGACCGCTCGGAGGGGCGTTGGACGCCCTGACGCACGGTGCTACCAGCTGGACGCTTCCGTTGGCATTGGCGTTTGTCGGAGGCGATGCACTTGGGCGCGCGCTGCGCGGCGACCGCGTGGCAGACCGGTGGCTCATCGCCACCGCAGCCGCATGGGGCGGAGTGGTGGGCTGGTCGCTTTGGAGCCTGCCGAACGCCGGCGCGGTCCCAGGAGGGCTGGCAGCGCTCCTGGCGACGACTGGCGTCGCTGCGTACGCACTCACGAACGAAGAGTGTCTCCGTCAGAGTGGGCTCGGGCGGCGCGTCATGCGAGCGCTGATGCTGGGCGTCGCCGCCGTGGGCGCGCTCAACATGAACCGCGCCGTGGAGATTGTCCTGAGGCGTCCACCTTCCTGGACCGCCATCACGGATGTGCTCCCTTCGATCCGGGTCACCAGCACGTTTCCCGACTTCAATGCCGCGGGCGCATTGTTTCTGCTGCTCGCGCTCTTTTCGCTTTCGGCGCTGCGGGATCGATCGCTGCGCGCGGCAGCCACCTGCTCCGCGCCGTTCATCATGGCCGGACTGTGGCTATCAGGTTCGAGGACGGCGCTGATCCTGCTGCCGGTGGGTATTGCGATCCTGGTATTCCGCTCACCCGCCGAAGGCAGTCGCTCCCGAAAGGCCCTGGTCGTGGCGACAGTCCTGGTGGTTGCCCTGATGGTCGGCCTGTTGTATCCGCAGGCCAAGACCAGGGCCAACGCGGCCACGGCCCTCGGTATCCGGCGAGAGATGGCCTGGGCAACGATGCGCATGGTGCGGGCACATCCGTTGAAGGGCGTGGGGATCGGACAGTACCGGAGCCGTTCCTATCCGTACATGTCGACGTTGGCGCACTCGTGGTACTTCCAGGAGAATGCGCACAACCAACCGCTGCAGTTTGCGGGAGAACTGGGACTCCCGGGCCTTGGCCTGTTNCTGCTGCTGGTGGTTCTCGGCGCGGCGCCGATCGCCAGCCAGGCCTGGCGATCGTCTGACCCGTATCAGCTGGGCCTTGCGGCGGGCGTTGCGGGTTTCCTGACCGCATCCCTGACGATGCATCCGCTGATGATTTCGGAGGTCGCCATCTCGTTCTGGCTCCTGCTGGGGGTCGCGCGGGCCGCCGGAACTACCAGCCAGCAGCCGCCGGTCGAGAGGCACATGGAGCACGACCATGACCCTGTTGTACACTGGCGTCCGCCAGCGCAGGTGCACCCTCATCCACGCCCTTGACGGGCTCTTCACCTGGACTGCCAATGGACGCGCTGCCTCAGCCGCCGAACAGCTTCTGGGCGGCGGCCGCTCACAGCATCGGCGGAGTCTTCACCAGCTACTGGCGCCATCGGCAATTGATCTTCCAGATGGCAAGACGGGATGTCATAGGTCGCTATCGCGGCTCGATCCTCGGCGTGGCCTGGTCGTTTCTGACGCCCCTCCTCATGCTCCTCGTGTACACCTTCCTCTTCGGCGTCGTCTTCAAGGCGCGTTGGGGCGGCGGCACTGTGGAGAGCCGCCTCGACTTCGCGCTGATTCTGTTCGTCGGCCTGATCGTTCACGGGCTGTTTGCCGAGTGTGTGAATCGGGCGCCTGGCCTGATTCTTCAGCACGCCAGCTTCGTGAAGCGCGTGGTGTTCCCGCTCGAGATCCTGCCGTGGATCGCGATGCTGAGCGCGTTGTTTCATAGCGCCGTCAGCCTGGCCATCTGGTTCACCTTTGCCGCGGTGAGCGGCATCGGCGTCTCGGCGACGGCGCTCTATCTTCCCCTGGTCTTCGTGCCGCTCGTGCTGCTGACGATGGCATGTTCGTGGTTTCTGTCGTCCGTGGGCGTTTACTTGCGAGATACCGGCCACACGGTCGCAATCCTTACGACCGTCCTGCTGTTCCTGTCTCCAATTTTCTTCCCGAGCGCGGCGGTGCCGGCGCAGTTCCGCTTCCTGATCAGGCTCAACCCGCTGACGTTCCTGGTTGAACAGGCGCGCGCGGTGTTGACCTTCCACTCGCGGCCCGATTTCTCCTGGCTGGCGGTCACGACTGTCCAGAATCTGCTGTGTGCGGCACTGGCGTTCTGGTGGTTCCAGAAGGCGCGTCGCGGCTTCGGCGATGTCATCTAGCGTCGTCCCCGCTTCCGCCTGTGTCCCCGTGCCGGACCAGCCGCGAGATCTCGCGATCGCAGTGTCGGATCTTTCCAAGGTCTATCAGATCTACGAGTTGCCCCAGCACCGGCTGTGGCAGTCGCTCTGGCGTGGCCGGCGGCGCTTCTATCGCGAGTTTCACGCGCTCACTCACGTCAGCTTCGACGTCCGGCGGGGCGAAGTCGTGGGCATCATCGGCCGGAATGGCTCCGGCAAGTCAACGCTCCTGCAGTTGATTTGCGGGACGCTGACGCCGTCGGCGGGTCAGGTGGTCGCCAGGGGCCGGATCGCCGCGCTTCTCGAGCTGGGCGCCGGCTTCAACCAGGAATTCACCGGCCGCGAGAACGTCTATCTCAACGGCGCGATCATGGGCCTCACGACCGCCGAGATCGACGCGCGCTACGCCCGGATCGTTGAGTTTGCCGACATCGGGGACTTTCTCGATCAACCGCTGAAAACCTATTCGACGGGCATGGTCGTGCGCCTGGCGTTCGCAGTCATCGCGCACGTCGATGCGGACGTGCTGGTCATCGATGAGGCGCTCGCCGTCGGCGACGCGTTTTTCGTCCAGAAGTGCATGCGGTTCCTTCGTGACTTCATGAAGCGCGGGACCATTCTCTTCGTCAGTCACGATATCGGGGCGATCGTGAACCTGTGTCACCGGGCGCTCTGGCTGCACAAGGGCGAAGTGATGCTCGACGGCTCGCCAAAAGACGTCGCGGAGGCGTACCTGCAACACCTGGCCGAGGATTCCTACGGCGTCGCGCCACGCCGGCGCCTCGACAGCGATGAGGCAGGAGAGCCACAACAGCAGCGCGCGTTCGGCAAGGCGGGCGCGCGGATTACGAGCGTCGATCTGCTGGACGGCGCAGGCAGTTCGCTGCAGTCGATCTCGGGCGGAGAAACGGTGACGCTCCGCATCCGCGCGGAGGCAGTCGAGAGCCTGCCGAGCCCGATTGTCGGGTTCATCGTGAAGGATCGGCTCGGCCAGGTGCTTTTCTCGGAGAATACGTTTGACCGGTACGCCGGTCGACCGTTCCCGCTCACGACCGGGCAGATGGTGGAAGCCCGCTTCACCTTCGTCATGCCCAAGCTGGCCCCCGGTGAGTACGCCGTCGGAGTGGCCATCGCTGATGGCACGCAGGCCAGCCACGTCCAGCATCACTGGATTCACGAGGCCCTCGTGATCCGATCCGTTGCGACCGGCGTGGTGAACGCGTTGATGGCTGTCCCGATGCTGGACGTCTCCGTCGCCGCTGCACCGTGATGCTGCCGCGGTCCACGTGTCAGATCTGCGGCCACGGCGGGTTCGTCCATTCGGATGTGCTCTGGCCCGAGCTCATCCATACCTGGGAGCTGCAGCCCGACGAAGTGGAGTACATCAACGTCCAGCAAGGCACGCGCTGTGAACGGTGCGGCGGCAACGTGCGGTCGCAGGCACTGGCGCGTGGGTTGCTGCTGGTCGTGGGCTGGCCCGGCACGCTCGAATCGTACGTGTCGGGAACAGCCGGCGCCAATCAGCGGATTCTCGAGATCAACGAAGCTGGGACGCTGAGCCCATGGCTCGCGCGTCTCGCGGGCCACCGGCTGGTGCGATATCCCGAAGTCGACATGGCCAGGCTGCCCTTTCACGATCGGGCGTTCGACGTGGTCGTGCACTCCGATACCCTCGAGCACGTCCGCGAGCCGATGGAAGCCCTTGCCGAATGCGCGCGCGTCGTTGCCCCGCGCGGCGCCTGTGTCTTCACGGTTCCAGTGCGTGTCGCCAGGCAGACGCGCAGCCGCCGCGGGCTGCCCGCGAGTTACCACGGGAACCCGGATTGCCGAGACGCCGACTTTCTGGTCCACACTGAATACGGCAGCGATGTCTGGACCGATGTGTTGCGTGCCGGCTTCGACTCGTGTGAGCTCGTCGATTACCAATTTCCCGCTGGCATAGCGGTGATTGGCAGACGGGGGTAGCGACTCAAGCGATGGAGTTCACTGGCGAACGGTTCGTGCCCGGCACCGCCGGCCGGATGAAGCTGGAGCACTTGCAGCGCTACGCGCTCTGCCGCGGCCTCGTCCGGGGGAAGCGTGTACTCGACATCGCCACAGGCGAGGGATACGGCGCCGCCATGCTTTGCGGCTCGGCATCGCGCGTGATCGGCGTCGATGTGGCGGCAGATGCAATTTTGCATGCCCGCGCGAAGTACCGGGCGGCGAACGTGCACTTCGTTGTTGGCGCGTGCGAGGCCATTCCGCTGGCAGCAGGTTCGATCGACGTCATCGTCTCGTTCGAGACCATCGAGCACCTGGTGGATCACGACGCAATGATGCGCGAGTTCCGGCGGGTTCTCGCGCCGGGCGGCCTCGCGATCATCTCGTCGCCGGAAAAGCACACGTACGCCGAGAGAAAAACGCCAAACCCCTTCCATCGGCGTGAGCTGACGCTCGCCGAATTCGAGGCCCTGGTGCGGGCGCACTTCAGCGCCGTGCGCCTGTGGGGCCAGCGAGTCGCGGTCGGCTCTTTCTCGTATCCCCTTGGCGCACCGGCGTCGGCCGGCACCACCTTTGCCGCGATGACCATCGTGGGCGACGAACTGCAGGATGCGGTGGGTGTGCTGCCGTCGCCTGAATACTGTCTCGCACTCTGCGCCAACGGCGATCTTCCGGACGTCCGGCTCGATTCGGTCAGCCTGGAGCCAGACGATGATTTCTACGCGACGCTGGCGAAATCGATTCGGGCATACGACGCCACGGTTCAGGGGATGAGCAAGGAGATGCTCGCGGTTCGGGAGAGTTTTGGCACGCAACTCGCGGCAAAGGACACCCAGATCGCCGGCCAGCAGGCGCTGGTCGAGATCGTCTACCGATCGCGTTCGTGGCAATTGACGGCGCCGCTGCGGGACGCACGACGGATGGCAGGCAGGATGAGGCACGTGGCGGCCACGCGCGTCGAGCGCGTGCTCCGGTCGGCCTATCGGCGGCTGCCTGTCGCCAGCCAGCACCGCTGGCGCATCAAGAGCGCCGTCTTCCGTCGGACGGGCTGGCTGATGCGCGGCACGGCCAGCTACCAGCACTGGGAAGGCACGGAGCGCCGGGCGCTGAGACATTCTGGTGCGCGTCTACTGGCGCCATTGCGCTCGCAGGCGGCCACGCCCGGCCAGATCCGGCTGCCATGCGCGGACGAACCGATAGTGTCGGTGATCATCCCGGTGTACGGGCAGACGGAATGCACGCGACGTTGCCTGGCATCGATCGCCCAGCACGCCCCGAAGACACCCATCGAGGTCATCGTCGTGGACGACGCGTCGCCGGAACTGGCGGCCGACGCGCTCGGGCAAGTCGAGGGACTACTGATCGTGCGGAACGATCGGAACGAGGGGTTCATCAGGAGCTCGAATCGCGGCGCGCGGGAAGCCCGGGGGCGCTTCCTGCTGTTCCTCAACAATGACACGGAGGTATTACCCGGGTGGTGCGACGAGCTGGCAGCGACCTTCGACACGGTCCCGGAGGCGGGAATCGTCGGGGCCAAGCTGCTCTACCCCGATGGGACCCTCCAGGAAGCTGGCGGCGTGGTCTGGCGGGATGGCTCTGCCTGGAATTACGGCAAGTTCGACGACCCTGCCAAGCCCGAATACTCGTATCGCCGCGAGGTCGACTACGTCTCTGGAGCGGCGCTCATGGTTCCCAGGGACCTTTTCTGGGAAGTCGGCGGGTTCGACGAGCACTACCTCCCCGCCTACTACGAGGACGTGGACCTCGCCCTGGCGGTCCGAGAGGCGGGTCGATCGGTCCTCTTCCAGCCGTTGTCGCAGATCGTGCACCACGAGGGCGCGACATCCGGTACGGACCTCACGAGGGGAGTGAAGGCCTGGCAGCTTGAGAATTCGAAAAAACTGGCCACGCGGTGGCGGCAGCAGCTGAGTACGCAGTTCGAGCCGGGACAGTCCATCTTCCAGGCACGCGAGCGCGGTGTCGGGATTCGCGTGCTCGTGCTCGACCACTGCACGCCCGAGCCTGACAAGGACGCGGGGTCCTTCGTGGTTTTCGCGATCATGCAGGTGCTTCAGTCGCTCGGCTGCAAGATCACGTTCGTGCCCGAGGACAACTACCTGTTTCTCGAGCGCTACACGCCCGACCTTCAACGCCTTGGGATCGAGTGCCTGTATGCGCCATTCGTGACCTCAGTCCAACAGTACCTCGAGGAGCACGGTGACGCATTCGACCTTATCGTGATCTTCAGGTTCACCGCNGCCTCCCGGAGCCTNGAGGCCATCCGGCGCCTGGCCCCACGGGCGAAGGTGATCCTCGATCCGGTNGATCTGCACTTCCTGCGCGAGGGACGCGAGGCCGATCTGCGGGACGACGCGGGCATGCGGCAACGTGCGGAGAAGACCAGACGTGCCGAGCTCGACATCATCGGCCGCGTTGACTGCACCGTTGTACATAGCACCGTCGAGCAGGAACTCCTCGCGCGCGAGAAACCGGACGCACGGGTGAAAGTGTTCACCTGGGCCCTCGACGCGCCAGGGACCGAAATCCCGTACGGCCCCCGGCGCGACATCGCCTTCATCGGGGGGTACCAGCATCCGCCGAACGCGGACGCGGCACACTATTTCGCGACCGACATCTTTCCCCTCGTGCGCCGGCACATTTCCGGTGTGCGCTTCCAGATCGTCGGAAGCAATCCCACCGCGGCCCTGCGGAAGCTGCAGAGTGACAGCATCGACGTGCCGGGCTTCATCCCCGACCTCTCCAAACACCTCGACGGCCTGCGCCTGACGGTGGCGCCGCTGCGGTACGGAGCGGGCATCAAGGGAAAGATCGTCACGAGCCTCAGTCATGGCGTGCCGTGCGTGGTGACGCCTCTCGGGGCCGAAGGCATGGGACTGGAGCACGAACGAAACGTGCTGATCGCAGAGTCACCTGAAGAGTTCGCGGCTGCGGTCGTCCGACTTTACCAGGACGGGGCGTTGTGGCAATCGCTGTCGGCCAGCGGACTCAAATTCGTGCGCGAGACGTACTCGTTCGACGGCGCGACCCGCCTGTTTACGGACATTCTCCGGGGAATCGGCCTCGAGCCGGTCGCGAGGCATCGCGCCTGTCGGCAGCGCGACGGTCTGGAGATCGTCGAGCTGTCGAACGCCGCGGCCGACCGCGCACACCGGGCCCAGGCGCGAGATCGGTTCGCCGAGCGGGCGTTGATCGAACGAGCGCTCATCCCGGACAACGAGGCGCCCTTCCGCGTCGATGGCTTCTGCATCGGATGCCAGCGGCCGCAGGAATTCACGGTGGGCTTCGACTTCGCCGTTCGTGATGAACAAGGGACCCGAGTACCAAACTGGCGCGAGCACCTGGTGTGCGAATGCGGGCTCAACGCCAGAACGCGGGCGGCGATCCACGTGTTGACGATGAAGCTTCGTGTGCCACGGACCGCGCGAATCTACCTGATGGAACAGCAGTCTCTCCTCTACGAGTGGCTGAAACAGCGCCATCCGAATCTGGTGGGCAGCGAATTCGTGGGCGACATGGCGGCCCTCGGAGCGTCATGGCGCGGGATCCGGAACGAGGACGCCACCCGCCTGACGTTTTCCGACGGGTCGTTCGACTATGTCCTCTCCTTCGACGTGCTCGAGCACGTCCCCAAGTACGAGCGCGCCTTCAGGGAGGCCCACAGGTGCCTGACCGACGGCGGCACCTTCCTCTTTACCGCGCCATTCGTCCGAAACAGCGAGACGACGATCGAACGGGCGCGGGTGAGCGACTCAGGGGAGATCCAGCATCTGCTCGAGCCCGAATATCACGGCGATCCCATGAACCCTGAAGGTGGAATCCTGTGCTTCCAGCACTTCGGGTGGGACATCATCGACAAGCTGAAGGCAGTCGGATTCGCCGACGCGCGTGGCCACTTCCTGTGGTCGAGGCGCCTCGGCTATCTGGGCGGCGAGCAGGCACTGTTCACGGCGACCAAATGAACTCATGAAGCACGCGATCCGGCCTGTTGGCGCATGCCTCGTCGCGACGCTGCTCTTCCTCATGAGGATTGTCGCGCCGTCCCAGCCGCTCCCGACCGGTCGGCGGTCGGCCGGCACGGGACAGATCAGGGCCGCGCACTTCTTCGGGCTGTCGCGTTACTCCTGGCCGATCAACTACCTGAGCGCATTCCAGCTCGCGAACGTCGACCGGGACCTTGCGCAGATCGCGGGCGACGGCTTCAACGCGATCGTGCTGCTCGTGCCGTGGGGAGAGATCCAGCCATCACTGGGCCCTCCGGCCATCTACAACGAGGCCGCGCTGTCGCGCTTGCAGTTGCTGGTCGCATCCGCCCGCGCGCACGATCTACAGGTGATTCTGCGCGTGCCGTACATCTGGTCGATGAATCCCGGACAGGAGATGCCGAACATCGAGCGGATCACGGCGCTCCTCTTCGACGATCGGGTCCGTGCCGCGTTCTTCGACGCGATTCGGACCATCGATCGCCGTGTCGTGCGGCCGAACTCCAACGTGCGATTTGTCTTTGCCACTTGGGAAGACTTCTACGGAGTCACGGCGATTCCGGAGAAGACACCCGAGGGTGTCAGGGAGCGATTCTCGAGGTACGCACATCAGCGCTACAGCGCGAAGGAGCTGACGGCCCTGTACCGCCGGCCTCTCGACGGCTCGCAGCGCATCCCAATCCCGAACCGCAACGAGCCGGGATGGCAGGTCTTCCTCGCGTACATCGACGAGAACATCTCCGCATTGACCAGGAGGATGGCCGATGCCTTGAGTGTCCCTCTGTCGTTCGAGGTGCGTGTCGATCCCGACCCCGTGCTGGTTGACGGCCGCATCGCCGACCGGTATGCGCACGAGGGCACGTACGATGTCGACACCAGCGACGTCACCACGATGTATTTCGCGACCTACATGGGACAGGCGAATGTCGGCGAGCGCATCACCGCCGACCAGGCGATGGCCAACATGCGAAACGTCATGGAGGCAGTCGGTCAACATACGAGGAACCGCCTGTTCATCGACCAGTTCAACGTCGTGTTCAACACACCCGGGTTCGATCGGCATGCGCGCATCAAAGACACGGAGCTCGCCGGGTTCCTGGACCGGGCTGCGCCGTACCTGGCAGTCGAAACGCTCGGCTACGGGCTCTGGAGCTACAAGGGCTACTACCGTAACCTGTTCTACAACCCCAGTTTCGAGCTGGGCCTCTCCGGATGGGAGGCCGAAGGCGCCGTGCAGAGCACACCCACCGGGGTCCTCCTGCCTCCAGGCGCGGCCGTCCGTCAGACCGTCGGAAAGTCTCTCGTGACGACCTCTGGACAGTCGCCACAGATCGACATCTGTGTCTGGGGATCCGGCTCGCCGGGCGGCACGGTCATCGTCTCGACGATTGGCGGGACATCCAGGGTCATCGACCTGAGCGAGCCGCAAGCATCGCCCGCGAACTGCGCCGTGCTCCCGCGGCAGGCAGCCGACTATCCCGTGACATTCCGGGCGGCCGACAAAACGGTGCGTCTCGAAGGGGCGGTGTTCAACAGCCACACGGAGGTGGCAGGACTCTACGACGTGGAGGGTCGCCAGACCTCGCTTCGCGACATGATCGTGGGTTTCAATCGAGCGATGTCGGATGCGCCGAGGTCGCGCTGTCCGGAAGCCATCCCTGCTGACGGTGTGCTGGCAGGCAAGTACTCCGATGGCTGGCTCACGCGGCGTGCCCGGGCGTGC
>Ga0065715_10000223_pt1 | contig 30043 bp, 18 predicted proteins | sample MisBulReplicate1_FD_59102 | JGI IMG/M metagenome (GOLD analysis project Ga0065715, IMG submission 59102) | Miscanthus rhizosphere microbial communities from Kellogg Biological Station, MSU, sample Bulk Soil Replicate 1 : eDNA_1 v2 (version 2) | ecosystem: Host-associated > Plants > Roots >...
AAGAAGCAAGGAGTTTTTATCTCTCCGGCTGGAGTGCGCTGTGTCTGGCTGCGCCATGATCTGGAGAATATCAAAAAGCGGTTAAAAGCCCTGGCGGCCAAGAGCCAGCAGGACGGGCTGATTCTGAGCGAGTCTCAAGTGGCAGCCTTGGAGAAAGCCAAAGCGGAGAAGGAAACTCACGGTGAATTCGAAAGTGAATGTCCGGGTTACTGTGGAGCACAGGATACATTCTATGTCGGCACTCTCAAGGGAGTGGGCCGGATCTATCAGCAGACCTTTATCGATACCTACAGCAAGGTGGTGTTGGCCAAGGTTTATGATCGCAAGACGCCGGTGACCTCGGCCGATTTGCTCAACGACCGGGTGATCCCGTTCTTTGAAGAGCATGAGATCCCGCTGCTCAGAATGTTAACCGATCGGGGCACGGAGTATTGCGGCAACCCGGAGCATCACGAGTACGAGTTGTACTTGGCCGTGGAGGATATCGATCACACGCGTACCAAGGCCAAAAGTCCTCAGACCAATGGGATCTGCGAGCGATTTCATAAGACCGTGCTCAATGAGTTTTACCGAGTGACGTTTCGAAAGAAGCTTTACAAGACCATCGACGAGCTGCAAACCGATCTCGATCAGTGGCTCAAACAATACAACGAACAACGAACCCATCAGGGTAGATGGTGTTACGGTAAAACGCCGATGCAGACCTTTACCGACACCGTCCCATTGGCCAAACAGAAGATACTGGCGGCGTGAGTGGAGGTAAAATAATAACTGACAATGAGAACCGACCAGCCGACTGTCAGATGATGTGTTGACTTATACAGCTGAATGAAGTGGCGCGCGCCAGCTCAAGCCCGTGCAAATCATCTCCTCAGCGCGGATCCATTGAGTTGACACAATACATCGTCATTGGATACTGTCTTTCTCTACCATGATCTAACCGTGGCGAGCTACACCGCCTATGCTCTCTGTCATTCTTTACGGACGTAATGATTCGTACGGCTACAACCTTCACAAACGCGCGGCCATCAGCCTGAACTGCATCGCCGAAATGTTGTCTGGCGAGCACGACGAGATCATCTTCGTCGACTACAACACGCCCAACGATCTGCCCACGTTCATCGAAGCGATCTATGATACGCTGACACAGCGTGCCACGCGGGTCTTGCGCGTCCTCCGTGTCCGCCCAGATGTTCACAATCGCCTTTACGGCACCCGCACCCATCTCGCCGCACTCGAGCCGATCTGCCGCAACATCGCGGCCCGCCGTTCGAACCCGCAAAACCGTTGGATCCTCTCCACAAACACCGACATGATCTTCGTTCCGAGAAACAAGGAGTACGATCTCACGACTGCCGTGAGCGATCTTGCTGACGGCCACTACATTCTCCCGCGGTTCGAGCTACCGGAGCCAGTCTGGGAATCGTTCCCCCGAACCGATCCAGCCGCGATCATCCGCGCCTGCAATCAACTCGGGGTTACGCTCCACCTGGACGAGGTCACGCTCGCGCACCCGTACATGCGCTTCGACAATCCGGGCGACGCCCAATTCCTTCGGCGACAGACCCTTTTCGACATCTTCGGATTCGATGAGCGGTTGATGCATGGCTGGCACGTGGACTCCAACATGTGCAAGCGGCTGTTTCTTCTGTGTGGGGCGACCGGGAGCCTGGCGGACCGTCTCAAGGGATACCACTGCGACCACACCCGTGAGCGGACCTCGGCCCATCGACTTGACTTTCGGATCGAGAGCGATCCCAGGGAGTTCGTGTATAACCTCGATAATCCCTACGCTTCGCACCAGTCAGATTCCTGGGGTCTGCCTGAGGATGCCATCGAGGAGATCGATTTCGCTAATGGGCCAGCGGCCCGGTTCGTGCCCGTCATCCAGCGAACATTAGGCGTCCCACAGGACCGTGATTACCACTCCGACTCCAACGAGCTGCGGAACTACCTCTTCTATCACCCCGAGCACGTCCTTCCATATGTCGCGGCCAACCTCACCGTTTACCCGCGCGACGTGCGGCTTCTCTACATTGGCAACAATCCTCGGCTACTGACTTTGCTCGCCACCTGTTTCCGCGACCTCGGATTTACCCGACCCCTGGGCTGGGTGCCCGACTTGATGTGTCCACCGCTTCCAGAACTGGCCCATGTGATGGCGGCTACTATTGAATACGGGCCAAAGGACCCGTCCTTCGGCCGATCGCTCATCACCAATCACGACGTCCTGATCTTTGACTTCGGCCTCGACGCCGCGCGCCTGCCGTCATCGAAAGCCCTCCGGGTTACGGACTGGCCACCGGAGCAGCGCTATCGCCTGGGCGCAATCGCTCGATGTTTGGCATCCTGCGCCGAGGAATGTCACACGGTAGCTCAATCGACGCCAAGCTCGTCTCTGCCGGACTTCCTCGTGGTCAATCCCAACCATCATTCGTTCGATCAATTCGTGTCGCAGTTTCTGCTCACTACCAAGACACCCTACAACACCCGCGTGCGCAAAGGGCGCGCGCGGGTTGGCGACGAGCGGTTGTATCGCTCGCACCGCTGGAGGCTCGCCGAGGAGACGATGCAATCTTTCTTCGGGTACGACCTGCAAGACGGGTCGGTCCCACCGCTCGCTCCCGGAGACTCGATTGACTTTACATCGCTAGCCAGCTCGAGCCGGTACAAGGACGGCAGCTGGGGCGTCGTCGACGAAACAGGAACCTGGATCGACGGGCCGGACGCCGCGGTCTTGCTCTCGATCGACTCGGCGGTGGAGACCGATCTAATCGCCTACGTCTACGTCACGGAGACGTTTCTCGGTCCCGAGGAGGTGCCGATTTCTGTGAACGTTTGGTTCGAGAACGAGCCCATAGCAAAATGGTTGTCCGCATCTCGCTACAGCTGCTACACTTCCCGGTTCATCCTTCCGCAGCGGCTTTTCGCAGGCAAGCCGCTCACCCGTCTCGTGTTCAAGATCGAGAATCCTCAGTCGTACGCGGCCGTTGCCCGGCATCGGGGAGATGAGATGATCGGCGAGGACCCGCGTGAACTCAGTATCAAGATCCACAATTTAAGTCTCCACGGGATCGAGGACATCCACTATCATCTCGGCTCTCCCATCGACTTTACCGACAAGGGGCGCGGAGCGTTTCACACGGATAGCTGCTGGGGCACACCGGACAACTATGGAACGTGGACTTTAGGCCCTGAGGCCAGCCTAATCATGTACCTCGGGGAACTGCCGCCGGATAAGGTGGTGAGCGCTGTATTCACCATTTCGGATGCAATGGTCAGCGAGCAATTCCCAAGTCTCGACGTGGATGTCTTGTTCAATGATGAGAACGTCGACAAATGGGTGCTCGGCTATCGAGACACTCATGAACGAAAGGTCAAAGTGAAGCCTGAAGTCGTGAAGCGGCGGCAGCCCTTAAGCATCTCCTTTCACATCGGGACACCCAGGTCACCGAAGCAGCTCAATTGGTCGGGTGACGGCCGGCCACTAGGCTTTCGTCTGACCGGCTTCCGTATCGAGCCTCTGGTCGCCCCCGTCTATCAGATGGGCCAGGTCATCGACTTCACCGACAAGGGCAACGCTGCTCCGTACCTCGCGGCTGGATGGAGCGCGCGCGATGAGTACGGCTGCTGGACGTTAGGCACCGAGGCCACGCTCACCTTGCGACTGGACCCCCGCCCCGACGGACCGACGTCGCTCTCAGTGTTTGTCTCGGACATCATGGTGGATGTCACGGCACCCACTCTTCCCGTCGAGATTTCGGCCAATGATAAAATGCTGGCGCAATGGACCATGGGACCGGATCGTACAGCGCACCAACGAACGGTGGAGCTGCCGCCTGAAGTGATCCCTCTAGATGGATCCCTCAGCCTGGTAATTCGGGTCGCAACTCCTCGGACCCCCTCCTCCATGGGTTGGTCCGGCGATACCAGGCCGCTGGGTATCCGGCTGACAAGAGCCGTGATCGGAGGACGCGGGCTGCTCGACTTAATGGCTCGTGGGTGGGCGGCACTTCTCGGCCGGTCTCGCACTGAGACGTCCCAGTCACAGCCCGAAGACAAAGATGTGAGCCTGTCTAAATGAACAGCAACGGCAACAATCGGCCGTTTTCAGACGGCGGCTTCGCGAACATACCGAGCAAAGCCCCTTTCCGAGCATTGAATCTGCCCCTGGCGGGATTGCGCATTGTTACCACGCGTCCGCCTCTCAACTGGTTCGGAGGTGTGGACTTCGATTTCGCCACGGAAATGGCCGAAGAATTGCGGGCGCTGGGCGCCGCTGTTTTCGAGCTGGACACTCGTGGCTTCATATTTCCGAACCGGGACTACATAAAAGCAATCACCCAGGAGCTCCGGTCGTTTCGCCCGGATGTGGCAATGTCGCTGCCGAATGCCACGTACGCCCTGCTCTGCTGCAGCGGTCAGGGAAACATCTTCGCAGACATCCTGCAGATCCCCGTCATTATGCTCTGGGACCACGGCCTGCTCCAGTGGCCGAGATGGTGTCTCTACCCCTTGCCTGAAAAGCCGGCCCAGTCTACACCGGGATCGATCCAGAAGCTCCGCGAGGCTTTAAATCATCCCCTGTACCACCACTACTCGCCCGATAGCGGCCACATGATGGCGTTTGATCGGCTGGGCGTCCTCTCCCGAGACAAGATCAAGATGTTTCTCCAACCGGCCTACCCGAACTTCGTCAAGCATGGATACCGCGTGGTCGATCGGAGCGCGTTTCGCGCTAAGGTCGCCTTCGCCGGCAACGTCTACCTCGAGGCCAGCCAAGAGGTTCCGTTCCGGGACGAGCCTGTTTTGACGGAGATTGAGGAGCGCGTGCTCGCCCGTAAGCAAGAACGGCTCACCGATTCGCTTTGGGATCTGATAACAGCGGAAATCGATCAGTTGAACCGCCCCATCCGCGAGCAGCTCCGGCTTGGGCCAGACTGCACGTTTTTTTGGCGTTTCGTCCACGACGAGATCGAAGTGGTTGGCAACACCCGTGCGCGCTTAGCGGTACTGGGCGGCCTCACTCGCGAATACGACTTCTTCGGCAACTTCATCGAGCCGAAGAGCGCCGATACTCTACGCAGCCACTATAATATTCGGCTACGCAAGAGCCTCGATTACTTCACGGAGCTACCGCTTCTGTTTATCAATAGCGATGTCATCGTGGACATCGTCAATTTGGGCTACAACTCAGGAATTTCTCCAAAGATCATGGGCTGCCTCGCCTGCGGTGGTCTGATCCTCTTTGATTACAAAGAGGACTTCCACCGGGCGCTTGGTGACGTTGGAAACCAGGTGATGTACCGAACCATCGATGAGCTGAACGGGTTGGTGGATCTTTATCTCAGCAACGGCCGCCGACGGCACGACGTCTCTCGCTACATCCAGTACCAAATTGAGACCAAGTACAGCTTCGGCAAGCTATGCCAGCGGATACTGGTCGAGGAGCCGGTCTGGCAGGGTGTTGGCTAAAATTTAACTAGAGAGCCGCCCTTGAGCCCGGCTGGCCCAGGCAGACAGGGCGGAGCAGACGCATGCATCATCCTATCTTCGGCCGTTTCGAGCGCTTCAAGGGTGTCGTTCCACCCGGCTGTCACATGGATTTTCTGGGGGTGATGACACGGAACGAATTTGTCGAGGGTCTGATGGCTGTCGTAGGGGAGAAGTTCCCTGATCCCGGTTACTTCGAGACGGATTATCCCCAGCCGGCCGAAGAATACTTCGAATGGGTCGATCTGCTCGAGTCCGTGAGCGGCGCTCGGAACCAGTTCACCATGGTCGATCTCGGTGCGGGTTTCGGCCGTTGGCTCGTGAAGGGTGCGGCTGCCGTCCGGCAGTGTCACGGCGACTTCCCAATTAAACTTATCGGCGTCGAAGCGGAGCCAACACATTTTGAATGGCTAAAGCAACATTTCAACGACAACGGTCTTAATCCAGCACAGCATGAGCTGATCGAAGCTGCTGTGGACGGTCAGGAACGCACGGTCCGCTTCTATGTCGGCAAGCCCGACGAATGGTGGGGGCAAAGGATGTCTAACCCGTTTTTGGACAGCCAAGGAGTTCCCTGTCGCGAGGTAAAGACGATCACTTTGAACCGAATTCTTGGCGCCCTTGATCTTGTGGATCTGATCGACCTGGATGTGGAAGAGGCGGAGTTGGTGGTGCTCCAGAGTGCAATTAAGCAGTTGAACCAGAAAGTCAAGCGAGTTCATATCGGCACCCACACGCCAGAGATCGAGCACGGGCTGCGGGCGCTGTTCTGGGAGAACGGGTGGTACAAGAGAAATGATTACGGGGTCGGCAGAACTGAGCTGACGGAGTGGGGTGAGATGTATTTTGGGAACGGCGTGCAAACCTGGCTCAACCCCCGCCTGTCAGCCGTTCAACCTATTTCGGCGGAGCTGACGTGGCTCCAGTGGGCCATAAGGTCGAGTGATTTCAGATACGGCACACTGCGGGAGGAGGAGCGGAAGCTCAAGATCGAGCTTGACAACGCCCGACACGAAGCGAGCGCATTCGAGAACAAACTAAAAGACCAGAAACTCGAGGTGAGTACGCTAAAGCAAACCGTCGAGGCGCAAAAGCACGAGATTACTGGGCTACGCCAACAGGCAGGCCGGAAAATCTCCGAACTCGTCGTCCAACTAAAGGACTGCGAACGCCAGGCGAATGTGATACAGGAAAGTATCGAGGCGCAAAAGCACGAGATTACAGGGCTGCGCCAGCAGCTGGAAGGATGGCAGAAGCACTGGCACTCAGTAGAGGATTCGGCAGGCTGGCGCTTACTCAGCGCCTGGCGGAGTATTCGTGATTTGATTGCACCCGAGAAAACTTGGCGACGACGGCTTTACGACTCAGTTATTAGCCGTTTCCGTCCGCATACCTTTCGAGGGCAACCTTAGGTCCCGTGTGTGCCGCTCTCATGTTGTTTAGGCGCTATCCAAGTCTCGGCTCTAGATAATTCTCCGCGGTTGTATGTTGATTTCTTAGGCTAGCAATCGTCTATGCTGTTGTAGAGCTTTTCGAACGAGGCTCGCGAGCGCTACTCACTGCAGATCCTTAGCGACACGATCTGGGCCGTTGCTGGACCTGCATTCTGCCAATTCTGCAAGATGAATCTACCTACGTTAAGCAGGTCCGCAATCGGAATATGCACTTCCTGTATACGGGAGTCTGGCTGGAGATTCTTTCTCATCAGGAAGTCCCGTTCAGACACGTTGAGGAGACCGATGCCGATCTCGCCACATTCCACGATAATCTCAGCGATGAGCAGATGTCCTAACTCAGTGGAGTGTGGGAGACGCAAAGAGAGTTCAGCTCCGTAGGCCCAGGGCTCTTCCGGACATTGAACCCAAGCCGAACCGACAGATGGGTCGATGGCATGAGAGCCAAGGGACAACTTGCTTTCCTGGAGATTAAAACCCGTGCTCACGCATTCGCGGTCCTTTTCCGGTTCGATGGAAATCGGGCAATCGAGAACGCGATAGATAACGCGATCCAGGGTCTCCACCACGGCCTCTTTCCTATGCCGATTCTTCCAGAAAACAGATAACTCCTCCCATAAGTCGATTACCGAGCGAGCAGCTATCTGTTTACCGCCGAGGCGTATGCGAATCGTCAACTCATCGTCGAACCGGGTAGGGTGCTGGCGGAAATCTGACTGATCGGAACGGCCACGCTCATGAATACTGGTAACCGCATAGGAAAACTGGGGTTGGCATTGTTCGACTAAGGAAAGAANTAGAAAGCTGTCCTCGGCGGTGGACATGTGGGGATCACAGAGCAGCGCNNGACTCAGCAGATCGCGCGAAGCGACGAAGCANTTAGACGCAAACATGGAGTAGACGGAGCTGAGATCCGGAGTGTTTTTCTCAAAATATAAAAGAGTCCTATGATCTTCATGACCACCAGCGACGGGCTTGGGCTCCGCATAGTGCGAGATGGAGCCCGAGTAAGCGAGAAAAGGTTTTTTCGGCACCTTGACGAAAGACTCAAAGAGCTTTTCAAAGTGATTGGAAAAAAGCCAGTCGTCATCGTCAAGCACAGCGAAGTAGTCAGCAGTGACGGCGGACAGTCCAGTCCATAATGCAGTGCTGCGGCCCGCCCCCAAACAGTTTATGACTTTCATCGAACGAACGTTGGCATGTGGGTGAGAGAGCAAGGAACTCAGATCAATGTCCTTGTAGCGCACGAAGATCACCTCGAACTGGCCGTATGTCTGTTGCGATAAAGAACACAGAGCCCGTCTGATCAGGTCGACAGGACGGCCGCCACAACGGATGATGACGGAAACGAACGGTTCATAGGAGGCGTTCCTCTCAGTAAGGATGGCGTGGCGGTTGGCGCTGAGACGTTCGTGGTATTTGACCGCGTTATCGATCAGCAGTTCAGCGGCGAACCGCTGTTCGAAGATTTCGCGCGCTCTGCGGGCCTTGTCCAACGCAATATCTGGCTGACTATAAATTTCGTTCCAGCAGCGGAGAATCGCCCGGACGAGGGCTTTGTCGGGAAGATTTTGGTCAATGTAATATACACTATCGCCAAAACACTTCCGGATCCAAGGTATGTCACAGCAGATGGCAATGGCGCCGACGGAGGTGATTTCGAAGATTCGGTTGGAGATAACATCGTCGCGGCAGTGGAGCTCCGAGAGAAGACATAAGCCGAGGCCATTGGCTGCATAGCGCGCTTGGACCCCATCCCCGTCAAAATCCAAAGCGCCACCATAGGATTTGCTGTGGATCTCTGGCCAAGAATGGGTCGGACCGCAGATCTGGACATCGTCCACTTCGCTCAACCTCCGAAAGAAGTTCTTGCGGCGGTGGTCCCAGTTTGTGCCAAAATAGGTGAGCAGCAATTTTCTGTGGCGGAGTAAAGAAACGAGGTCGGCTGAGCGCTGCTGGCGCTGACAGGTATTATAGTAAAAGCCGATCTCCTGTGACCGACCCACGCGATAGCAAATATCACGGAGGAAACGCTGTAAAGAATCGGCAATGGTAAAATAGCCATCATAGGAAAGCAGATTTTGAAAGTACGCCCGGTTCTCAAGGAATCGATCTCTCGGCTCATGGATCACACCATAGTGGGGACAATCGCTTAGCTTGGGCTGTGTCGAGGCGGAAGCGAGTACAAAATCAGGAGCGCAGGCATCAACGTCGGCACTGTTACGACAATGTAGCAACTCATGTCCGACGCGCTCCGCGGCAATCTGCAGAGACCGAAAGGCTTGATTCTCGGCAGCATTTTTCCAAGGATTGAGGAACGCGATTCTCACGTCTTGCCGACTCCGGATTTAGACGACAGAGGCGTCAATTACACCGATGCACTCGCTGATTTTTGTGTGGCTACGAGGTGGGCGATTTCGGATTGATAGCGCGCAACAACCTCTTGCGGAGAACCGAGCGTAACGATCCGGCCTTTGTCGATCCACACCGCACGATCGCAGAGCGTTTCTACGGTGTTCAAATTGTGCGAAACCAATACGATGGTTACGCCTGCTCTTTGAAGATCCGCTATGCGGGTAAAGCATTTTTCTTGAAATTCTGCGTCCCCCACTGCCAACACTTCGTCGACAAGCAGGATATCGGGCTGCACATGGATTGCGATTGCGAACCCGAGCCGAATCTGCATTCCGGAGGAATACGTCTTGAGGGGTTGATCGATGAACGAACCTAGCCCAGAGAAACTGATGATCTCGGGCAACTTAGCTTCGATCTCCTTTTTGCGAAGTCCAAGCAAAACTCCATTAATGAGAACATTTTCGACACCGGTAAGCTCTTGCGTAAAACCCACGCCCAGTTCGAGCAGGGGCGATATGCGCCCATGAACTGAGATTTTGCCGAAAGTCGGCCGCAAGACACCGGCAATCATACTCAACAAAGTACTTTTCCCTGCTCCATTTCGACCCAGGATGCCGAAAGTTTCTCCACTGTAGACGGCAAAGGAGACTTCGCTGATAGCTAAGAACCTGTCTCTCTCACGGTGCCGCATTATCTGACGAGGATCTACCACAAATGCTTTCAGGCCAGCATGGTAGTGGTGATAGGTCCGGAACTCTTTAGTAACTTTCTCAAGAACTAGGACTTGCCTCATACGAGCTCTGCCAGCTTCCACTCTGTTCTCCTGAAGACTGGTATGGCGATAAGGAGAGATAGGCATGCGTGGCCAACGGCCACAACAATATACGGGCTTAGGTCATTGTCCATCATTAACGCACGCCACGAGATCATTAAAGGAGAGAATGGATTGGCAAACAGCAGCCATTCGAGATTTTTCGGCACCATTGACGCTGAATACAGCACTGGAGTGACGTAAAACAAAAGCAGGAGAACCACCCGAACCAGTTGGTCGAGATCGCGCAAAAGGGCGTTTAAGGTCGCGAGGACAATGACGATCGCCAATGTCAGTAACGTCTGAGTGACTAGCAGAATGGGTATGCCCACCAGCCAATTTAGAGAAGGACCGCGGTCACGCGAGATGACGAGAAACACCGTGAAAAGTGGGATCGTTATGCAGAAGTGGATCATATCGTTTAGCACCAGGGCAACCGCGAGCGCGGCTTTGTTAAACGGTAGCCTTTTGATAAGTGCGCTATTCGAGATAAAAAGCATCGACGCGCTACCTACCGAATTTGAAAGCCACTGCCATGGGAAAAGTGCTGAAAGGATAAAGAGCGGATAGTTCTCGATATTGACCTGGAGAACGCGTCTGAACGCGATGTAAAGGACGGCGGTAAACGCCAGAGGATTGGCTAGGGACCAGAGAATGCCGAGAGCCGTTCCACGGTAGCGAAGTTTGACTTCCTTACTGAGCAAGACAGAAATAACATCCCAAGTTTGGTAAAAATTTGGATAAATCATCATTAGTCTTTGGAGCCGGTAGACGTTTGTTGGTGCACTGCGGGAGCAGCGCGCACCGACCGGCTCCGTCGTTTTTCCTTCCGCGGGCGAAGTCTCCTCCACCAGGGGGCCAGAAATCTAACTACTGGGGCGAGTGGGCGAAGCGTTGGATGAAGGGCCGGCAGGGTCGCAAGCTGTCGCAGCAAGTAAGGGGGAAACAAGACCCGATTCTGCCGAAAGCCAGACTCGGTGAGAACATGTGTCGCGTTGAGAGAGGTAAAAATGAACTCGTCCCCGCCGAGGAGAGATTGATTGCGAAGAGCCTCGGGGCCTTTAAAAACGCCGGGGGTGTCCTGCGGACCGAGAGAGTAGCCATGGTTGGGATGGACCGCAGTGACGACCCTGGTCGTTTCGATCACAGGAGCACCCAGCTTGCGCGCTTCGTAGATGAGAGCGCTGTCCCACCGTGTGCGCCCGATCGCAAAGGGTTGCAGATTTTTCCACAAGCCACGACGGTAAACGAAAAGATCTACTCCCCCGTAAGAGGGTTCGATGGTGCCGTGCTCACGCACATACGCGCGCAGCTTGGCTTCCCACGAAGGAGACATAAAGTCCCAATCTTCGGCTAGGTCCACATTCCAGCGCCGCGCTATCATCAGAAAACGTTCGAACCGATTTTGCACAGCTTCGACTGCCGCTATGAGATCGCTTGTCAGCATGATGTCCGCATTGACGAAGGCGAGAAGGTCGGCACGGGTGGCATTTTCCACCGCTTCAAAGAGATGGCTGACCAGCGGGGTTCCGAGAGCGGTTCGGTCGACGGTTGGAACTTGACAAAAGCCGAAGTCTTCACAAATCTCCCGAACCCCAGGTTCGTCACCGAAAACAACGACATTGCAAAGCGGGCCGAGGGCCCAACTGCGAAGGGCGTTACGTTGGAGGCGAGCAACGTTCCCAACGAAGGGCTTACAGGTAGTGAAAAGGGTTAAGGAGACAGTCATGGCTTGACAGCCGTGACGCACAAATGCCAACCGAAGTGAGTTTCGAGCCAACGGAAAACAGTTGGCGGAACAATTCTAAAATACCAGACCTTTTCATATCGGTACTGAACGTAAGCCGGTACCCGCCAGGGAAAGATGTGGTCCACAAAGAGTTCTTGAATACGACATCCTGCACCTTCGATCAACGCCTGGAGCTGTCGCTCCGTATAGGCATAGGTCACCGGACAACCTTCCTGGGCCTCCGAATGCTGCGCGATAATTCGATCCAGATTCCAGAAAGCTCCGCGGCCATAGCTCATTACGACAACGAATGCCTTCCAGGAGTAGCGATGATAAACCATTAATTTTAGCGTTCCCCCAGGCGCGAGAAAGGACACTATCTGCCTGAGCGCTATGTTTGGATTTGGGGTATGGTGAAGGACTCCAAACGAGTACACAAGGTCGTAGCGTGTTGTTGCAGGTAGGATGGCTGCCAACTCCTCCACGTTGGCGTGAATGAAATTAATGTTGGTGAGCTTATAAACTGCCGCGCGGTTTCGGGCAATTTCAAGAGATCGTTCCGAGAGGTCGATCGCCGTAACGTGGGCGCCGGCCCGGGCAAAATTTATGGTATCCGTGCCGATCCCGCAACCCACTTCGAGGACACGTTTGCCGGACCATTGGGAGAATGCAGCGAACCCAGGGATGTGGGGCTCGACAAAGTATTTTCTAGCCTCCACTTCATCGAAGTACTCCTGCTCGCCGATTGGTTTTGAGGAATGGCGGATGTTACACGGACGGCGGTTCCAGAAATCTCGCACCTGCGCAATTGGGACGTCTCGGAAGTAGCTCATCTGGCGCCCGTCTGGCAAGAAAGTGATTTAACGCTCGGTAAGCATGGATTGCAATTGGCTGCGTACTTCGTCGGGATTTCGGTTATTCACATACCAATCAATTGTTTTGACGATGCCTTCGCGAAACGGAATTCGGGGTTCCCAGCCAATGAGCTCTTTGGCCAATTGATTGGCCGCAACCCGATTATAAGGACCCGTGGGCATATCCGGCAAGAATTTGAGCGGCACTTCCACGCCCATGCGGCGGAGAATCATTGCAGCGGCGTCAACGACGCGAATACGCTCCATCGTCCCTAGATTTACGGCCGTGCCGTCGTCAATGCCCTCGGCGGCTAATATCGTTCCCTCAACAATGTCATCGATGTAGGTCCAATTGCGGATCTGTTCACCGGTTCCCCATACCTCAAACGGGTTCTGCAGGATGAAGGCGCGAGCGATCATAGCGATGACGGCGTGGTCTTCCTTCCCTCGCGGCCCGTAAACGGTAAAGTAGCGACACGACGTCGCCTTGAGTAGACCTTGTTTGACAAAGTGCCGTAGGGTTAGCTCGGCCATGAGCTTCGCCCAGCCATACATGTTGTCGGCGTCGTAGGGTGGGCCGACAAGGTCTTCCGTCAAATAAAACTCCTTTGCAGGGTCGCTTTGAAGGTGATTTGGGTAAACACATCCCGACGACGCGAAAATGATTTTTTCGACATGCGCCTTCACAGCCTCGCGGAAAAGTTGACCGTCCAGAATGAGATTCATCGAACACTCGACGTTGTGCAGGTCGACATACCCGCGGCCGCCGTGGATAGCGGCCAGATGAAACAGATATTCAATACCTCTCACCGAGCGCGTCGCGATCTCTGCGTCTAAGAGGTCGCCCTTGATGAATTCTACGCTTCCCGACTCAACCAACCGGGAGATATATTCATACCTCCCCGTGCTTAGGTCATCGACCACGCGAACAATGGCTCCTCGTGACACGAGCGCGTCTGCAAGGCTGGAGCCAATGAATGAGGTCCCACCGGTGACGAGAACGTGTTTACCTTTCCAATTCACTTATTGGAGTCTCCTTTAGGTGGTAATTCTCGCCAGAACTTCTGATCTCAGGCTCGATTAATTGGCTTTTGCCCAATCGAATCACGCGCGGCGATTCAGGTACTGCTCCGTCTAGCATTCCCCAGCAGTCGATCACAAGGGGATCATGGCCGCCATTTAGACATGAATACTCGAGCCGCTTGAACTCATCCCACGGCGTGGTGATCAAAACTGCGTCGGCCTCCAGGATACACGTCTGAGCTGATGACGCATATTCAATGCTCTTTCCGAATACCTGGCGTGCCGGCTCTATGGCGACCGGGTCATAGGCTACGATCTCGAAGCCGCGCTCCAGCAGAATTTTCGTGATGAGAACTCCCTGGGACTCCTCGATCACGGGCGTGTTAGCCTTATAGCTCAAACCCAAGATCCCCACGCGCGAGCCTATTGGCACCTTTGAAGCAACGACGTCTGCGACGTGTCCAGCAATTTCGCGGTTGGCTTGATCAGTCGCCATGGCTAGGGGAAACGAGACGCCGAGCCGGTCGGCCAGACAAAGCATCGCCTCGTTGTCTCTAGGAAAGCATGGACCACCGTACCCAAGCCCTCCCTTGAGATACTTGGCGCCGATGCGGCTATCCAAACCCAACGCTGCGGTTACGATATCCACATCGCCTCCCCGAAGTTGTTCACAGAGACGGGCCAAAAGATTGGCAAAGGTAATTTTCATGGTCACATAGGAGTTGACTGCCAGTTTGGCTAACTCTGCATTCACAAGATTCATGCGAGCCGTCTGTCGTTTGGTGCTGAGGAGGCGCGCAAAAATCTGCACCAGCCAATCCCCAGCTGTCTGATCGGATTCACCGATCAGGACGAGATCAGGATTAAAGATGTTATGGATGACACTTCCAAGAGCAATGAATTCCGGGTTATAGCAAAAACCGAAATCAGTCCCGCATCGCTTTCCGCTCCGGGCTTCTAGTGTGGGAACAATATCGCGGTTACAGGAACCGGGCAGCACGGTGCTCTTCAGCACCACAAGGTGGTAAGCGTTTTTGTTTCGAAGCGCATCCCCAACGGCCTCACACGCTTCGAGGACGTAATGGAGGGAGTAGCCGCCGTCGGCATCGCTCGGTGTAGGAACGCAGATAAGGGTGGCGTCAGATCTTTCTACGGCGGAGGCGGTGTCCGTGGTCGCTGTGAGGAGTCTTTGGCACGAACGGTAGAGATCCTCGACTCCCGGTTCTGGGATCGGCGGCACGCCGCGGTTACAGCTATCTACAGAGTGCCGGTTGACATCGGCACCGATTACAGAAAACCCCCGGCTGGCAAGGCAACCCGCTACGACGGCGCCGAGCTTGCCTATACCTAAGACAGAGATAGCCTCGATAGATGATGATCCATTGAATCCCATGTGAGTTCTCCCTTAGATACCGCCGGGCTTTGTTTGAGGTATTGCTTCTCACCGGACTGGATAATCACCTCATCCAGGACCCAGTCAGCAAGCCCCCAGTCCTCTCTGTTGAATTGGATTGGCCGGGTGGTCCTATACATATTTTCCCAGAGGTCAGAAAGCAAACCGAAGTCGATCCAGGGTTTTTTAGTGAACGTTCTCAGTTTCTCATCCGGAGTCATCACCGCCCAAGAATTGTAGTGTTCCATATGATAGATCCTGGCCGGGGAGCGTAACGTATATTCTTGGATCCTGGAGGCGACCGCCATATAACAGAGAAGAGAGTCGATATGCATTGACCATAGCGGCAGCTCAGGGTAGCCGCGGAGTTCTGACCATTGGGCTCTCGACATCAATGTGAAGTCTCCACAGCCGTTGGTATGAACCTTCGGTAAAGGATCAGTAAGTCGCAAAGCTCCCCAGAGCACGCGTCGAATTAAAAGTCTCGGACTATAAAAAATAAGAAAGGGATGAAATCGAGCCACTAACCTTTTGATAGGCGTCGAGATCAGGTTCGCAAGGTAGCGCAAGGGGTAAGTAAGTCCCCACAGCCAATGTCGAACCAAGCCGAAAAGCTTCGCAGGGAGCTCGGTCAGTAGCTTCTTGAGCAGAGTGGGTCCACTCTGACGTACAATCCAAAGTACCCGCCTAGGGTCATGGAGTAGAGTGGGCAGCTGCCCCAATAATCTTTTTAGTTTCGCGATCCTCAGATACCAGAGGTGATACCAAAGGGACAAAGAAGCTGACGCGCCTAGTTTTAATTTTACCAATCTTAGGTACCAAAGCTGATACCAAAGGGATACCAAGGCTGAAGCCCGCTGTCTGAGGCTCACCCATCTCAAACACGAGAGGCGGTATCGAAAGGCGTGGCCCCACCGGGATACACGCTCGTTAATTTTTTTCGGCAGCTTTTTAATCCGTGCCCGAAATTTCGAAAGCAGGTGACGCGGAGGGGGAAAACTCCCACGCCGACCATGGATTCTCAGCACGTTGGCCGCGCACCAGGCAAGCTGTCGGTCTAATGACACGTTGTCGGGAACTTCTGCGGGCACGTCATGCCGGTCAATACGATACATGACATCGGCTAAGAGCTTATCGGAAGCCATAAATGCAATGGCACTGTCCGAAAACAGGAGATCGGGGTTGGTAGCCAGAACAAATTCTCCCCGCGCACGGCGTATGCCGACATTTTTTCCGATCATCTGAAAGAGCGGAATCACATCCGCGTTGCGGATCGCTCGGTGCGCTTCCGCAGGGACTTCTATGAATCTAATAGCAAAACAGTCCGACTTGACCCGAAGCTTTAGAACCTCATGAAGTCGTGGTCCCGCTGGCGGATTCCATTCGACCACAATGAGTTCTCCCTTGAGCGAGTGCCTATTAGCTTGTTGCAAGAGGGTCTCGGCAAAGATTTGAAATCGGCGAAGCATGTCGCCCCCATGGTTGTCATTGCGCGTAGTGACGACAAAACTTAGATAACAATCAGTCGACATATTGCGTTGTGCCTTCGCTTCGAAAATAATCTCTGCAACTGACCGGCGCTTCGGTTTAAATCGAGAGAAGCCGTGGATTTATCGGCGCACTCCTCCACGATTTGCCACTGGCTTTCGGTCTTCTTAACTGATGGTAACAGCCCCCCGGTATCAGCGGACTTCCTTATACACCAGCTCGCGTCAAAAACTCAACTGGCGCGCCGCAAAGTCTTTCGGTGGACTAACGACAACGGCGTGACACGGTGAGCCGACCGACTAAGCCCGTTAAGACCGATGTGGAGACTGCACGAACTACAGCGGTACCAATGCGGATGACCTGACAATTGACAGCTACGGAGCGATGGTCCCGAAAATGAGTCTGAACAATTATTTGAGCGGTATATCGTGGGACAATTCACCCCAGCAAATTGTGGTTTGACCTCCCGTCTGAGGAGCGCAATGACGCCGAGGCGGCCGACCAACACGAGCTGCAGACTTCGAGATGTTCTGCAATCGCGGCATTTATTACAAGGGATGACTGCTGTCACTCGACACAGCATCCCCTGGGTCATGGCTCCGCGGCCACCTTTCGAGGATGATATCTGGAATTGTACGATCCGGATGACTGGACCCAGCGCGGAACATCGCGAAAGAGAACCCCAAGAAGCTTCAGAACTGCAGCGGTTGTTTCTGATCAAAGCGGTCAAGTACGACGTTATTTCCCTGGCGGGTTGAGCGCTTCAAGCCGGACCTGACTGGTCCGCCGCAACTCATTCGCGGCAACTCACAAATCCTCTTCGCCGCCTCCAGGACCGGAACCCAAGCCGGTTGCATCACAAGCCGCATACTGCTTCCCTGAAACTGGCGCTAATTCGTGACGGCCCTGCATCACAGCTTGATGGACCCACAGAGACGCGAGAAAGGAACTATATTGACTTTGGAGTCCCGTAAAAATGGTGTCTACTTCTACTAACTCCGTTGACTTGCAGGCGTTTTCGCTGAAGGACATGGCACAACAGGACATTTGCAGATAAAGAGCTCAAGAGGTGATGCAGAGCAAATGCGTTCTCCCACTCTGCAGAGACGGTGAATCTGTTTTGGATGCGTCGAGACGCTCGTATACGAGTCACGGTGTGGCAGGAGAATTTTTTGTTAGTTCTGCAGCTGAAAAATTTCCACGAGTCCGATTCCGCTGAGATCGTTAGAACTGCTGAGATGAGTGGTGTACGCGCCGGGATTGAGCGTTATCAAAATGGCAGATTCAACCTCACAGCCCGCGGGTGCTGACGGTTGGCCTGGATTGGGCCGACAGGGGTCCATGCCCAGCGCCGCGATCTGCGCGGCAGTGCCGCAACTGAACCCGCCGCAGCTCGGGACATCCTGCCAATTGTTGTTTTCGGCAATGAGGGTCTGCCCCGAGAAAAGCCGCAAAATTGGATCGGCGAGCACGCCGGCAACAAAAAATGGCGCGCTTGACATCGACGGGCCGCGCCCTCTTATCAAAATCGTCTTGGGCTGAGCGCCATCGATGATAAAACCGCCGATCATCACGCCGTCTCCCGTCTCCGTACGAGCTCGCGTAGAGAGATTCACCAGTTGAGAAGAATCGTTTTCATCCGCTTCGAATACCTCGATCAGCCCGATTCCGGCTATGCCATTGGCGCCGCTGAGATGGACGGTATATGCGCCGGGGTTGAGGATGATCAAGATAGCGGATTCGAGAGCACAACCCGCAGGGGCCGATGCTTGCCCAGGGTTCGGCTGACACGGATCCATTCCAGTCGCGGTAATCTGCACAGGCGTGCTGCAACTCAACCCGCCGCAGCTCGGGGCATCCTGCCAGTTGTTGTTTTCGGCAATGACACTCTGACCTGAAAAAAGTCTCAAAACAGGATCGGCGAGGACGCCGGGAACAAAAAGCGGCGCGGTCGACATAGATGGACCGCGCCCTCGTATGAGCACTGCCTTCGGCGCAGTCCCATCGATAATCAAACCGCCGATCATCACGCCGTCTCCACTCTGCACAGACGCTCTCGTCGATAAATTCACCAACGGAACCTCGCTAGGAACAAACACACTGGCGCGAGAAATTACGAAGATTTTGCCTTGAACAAATGACAGTACATATAGCAATCCGTCCGGCCCGACTTTCAGGTCTGTGATTCCGCCGAAACGTGTTCCGAAAACCAGTTCTTGTAGTTCGTTGGAATCGTCGGCGACCAAGTCACCCAGCGCGGCGTTCTGAAACAGTAGTCCGTTGCGCGTTGAATCGGGCTTAAAGTGATATAGGTTGCCGTTATTGATATCGCCTACGAAAATATCATTCTGGTATGGCGTACCTAACTGTGATGAGTTCAGAAACGCGATCCCCGTCGGTCCGACGGGACTGAACCACGAAAATTTGGGATCCGTGTACACTGAACCAGGAAATTGAACCAAGTCACTCGTTCCTTCAGAGTCCCGAATTGCCGGACCCATGATGCGCTCCCAACCGCTGTTGAATCCTGGCCTAACCAGGTTGATTTCGTCGTATGCGTCCAGACCATTTTCAGTGTCCCACAGATCACCGGTGACCGGATCGAACGCCAAACCGAAGCTATTCCGAATACCGTAGGCGTAGTATTTGGCCAATTCGGCTTGCGACGAGAACGGGTTGTCATTTGGAGCGCTGCCGTCGTCATTAATCCGGAAGATCACGCTCGTGTTGTCCGGACTCGCCCCCCCCGAAAAGTTTTGTAACTGACCGTTACGGTTGAGGTCCCCGATCACGATGTAGAGCTTCCCATCGGGCCCGAAAGCCATAGCGCCACCGTCGTGACTCGGACCAGGGGTCACCGGCAGGTCGAGAATGAGTTGAGGATTCAGGAGCGCTGCGCCGTTCCAGGTGTACCGGTACACGCGGTTTGCTAAGGGAGAGCCGGACGTATCTGAGGGCGCACTACTCTCAGTGTAATACACATAAACAAGGGACGTGGTTGAAAAATCAGGATGAACAGCGATGCCAAGCAGTCCTCGTTCAGAGGCATTATCGACGTTTACATCTAGAACTGCGCCCGTTTGCAACACTCCGTTAGTGACCCGCCGAACGCGCCCGTCACCTTTTTGCAGCACCAGTAAGTCATGGGGTCCGATAAATGCCATCGCGGTAGGCTGGCTCAAACCACCCACGAGTTCCGTAATCCGAAGATTGGGATCGACTAATGTCTGGGCAGAAACAAACGAACTCAAGATACAGAGCCAAACGGGGGTAAACGAATAGTTAAATTTCAGGTGATAAAGGTATTTACCAGAGACAAATTCCCACATACTCTGTCCGTTCAGCCGTCCTGCAGCAGATTCCCCAACAACCAGGGCTTTACTGCGCGTGGCGGGAAAGCAAGCGTGAAAGCGTCCCTATCCAAAGCCAAATTCGGATTATAGGCCGGATCGCTTAATAGTAGGTTGCCCCACCGTTTTCTCATAAATTGGCTTTCCTTCACAAAGCGAATGATCTTCTCGGGGGTGTCCTCATATCCGCGACTGTAGGACTCGTAGTGATAGAGCTCCGCAAAGGGTGTCCACACATTGCGGTACCCTCGTTCCCTGATGCGAAGACAGAGATCGACGTCATTAAAAGCGATCGGTAGATTTTCCTCATCCATGCCGCCCACCTCCTGAAAGACATTCCGTCGTACAATCAAACACGCTCCCGTCACGGCAGATACGTTCTGCGCGAGTAGAGCACGCGAGGCCTGCCCCGGATAACTTACCGGTCGCCCTTTACCAATGTGACCCGCAACACCCGGAAGACCACCAAGACCGAGGATTACGCCAGCGTGCTGGATGGTGTTATTTGGAAAATACAGCTTGGCCCCGACTGCTCCGATTTCCGGCTGAATCGCATAGTGGACCATCTCGTCAAGCCAATCCGGTGTAATCACTTCGACATCGTTGTTTAAAAATCCAACTATCTCGCTCTCCGTATGTCGGACAGCAAAATTATTAATCGCAGAAAAGTTAAAAGGTGCGTCATAACGTAGGATCCGTGCCTGGCCTTGTCTCTCGAGGCGCAGGAGATATTCGAATGTTTTCGCTTCGTTCGATTGGTTATCGACAATGATGAGCTCGAAATTCCTGTAGCTTGTCTTGCGGTAGATACTTTCAACGCAACGTTGCAACAGTTCAAAGCCATTTCGCGTCGGAATAATAAGAGTTACCTCCGGCGGAGGCTCGCAAAAACGATACTTAACACGCCAGTAGACTCCCGCGGTTGGCAGAACCTCGACTCGCTTATCGTGCTTTCCCAGGCGGTCGAAATGAGCTTGCACCGTCTTACGCTGTGCGTCCAGTGCGTACTGTTTGTGGCTTTCACTTTTCGCGGTAGACCCAGGGATCGCTCTCCAGTGATATAGAACGTGCGGGATGTGCCGAATATGCGCCGCAGGGATTCGCTCGATCACGCGCATGATCAAATCCCAGTCTTGCGCACCTTCATAGCCGGAGGACAACCCGCCTATCTCCCTAGCTAACGATTTGCGAATTGAAACAAAATGGCAGATAAAGTTCTGTGCAAGAAATAGGATAGGATTCCAGTCTGGCTTGAAATATGGATCATAGCGGCTACCTGTCTCGTCGATTTTGTCTTCGTCACTATAGATCAAATCCGCATCGCGACAAGCGTTTAGCTCAACTGCGAGCATATACAGAGCGTGCTCGCGAAGCTCATCGTCGTGATCCAGAAGTGCAACGAAATCGCCTTCAGCGATCTCGAGGGCGCTGTTTGACGCAGCCGAGATATGGCCGCGGATTTCGCGCCATACCACTTTGATACGAGTATCCCGCGCTTGATACTCGTCTAAAACCCGCTTCACATGAGGATCCGAAGAACCATCATCGGCAATGCATAGCTCCCAGTTTGGGTAAAGCTGCTCTCTCACGGATTCAATCGCCAGCCGTAGCCATTTTTCCGGCGTATTGAAAGTTGGCATGAGCACGGAGATGAGTGGTTTGTAATTCAACGCCTCAATTTCTCGCCTGATCGCGGATCGATCGACTGTGGATAACTTGTCGTAGCGATCTATCCATTGTGAATACCCGTATCCAACTTCGACTCGACTCTTGATCAATTGTGCCGCGCCGGTTGGGCCCTCAGTTGTCAGAGCCTCGGGGATTTCCCGAAATGTCGCGGTCGACTTCGCACTTGCGAGCAGCGCTCCTTTCAGCATGTCTCGCGTGACGTTATATGACTTGCGTCTTAGAGTCTTTTCTCCAAGCAAGCTGTTGCGAAAGCGCCGGCACGTCATCACCACGCACCAGGCTAAACTGTTCTTGATCTCGTAAAGCTCGCGTTCCAAGTCGTTTTTGCCCCTTATCTGCTCCTGCAGCGACTTCTCCAACGCGTTAATCTTCCGTTCCAACTCGCTTTGACTTTCCACCTGTGTCTCCATCCTGGATTCAAACCGCTCAGCAAAAAACGGCGGCGCATACGCGGAGAGTTGAATACCCATAGGGCGTCACAATAATAGTGGGAAAAACATGATGGGCGACCTTTTTACAGGAGAAGATCGCGTCTCTTGGGCGCAATGACAATCTCACAGCTACCGTACCCCAATTGAATGGATGAACTCAGACTTACATCTTACAGCAATTGGTTGGTCAGACCAGTTTGGTGGTCGAATTGACTCGACTAACCGCCGAGTAATACGATCGGCACAAATGATCAGAGTCCTCATAGAGACGAGAAAATTGTTTTGATGAGCCTGTCAAGGATACGATCTTTGACTGCACCATTGTTTTAATTAGTTGCTCGAAGGTTACTGTTCCCAATGCAGGTCAGCGTATCTTGCTAGACCAAACTTCATCTTGCCAATGCGGAATAAGTCGTCCTCGACCCCATTGACCATGAACAATCTGCTCAACAGTGAGACCGTGCTGATTATACAGGCCCCGCAAAAATCCTTCGTCGTAAGCGATCGCTGCTTCGGGAAGATGCTGAACTTCAACACGACAATTCGGTGATTTGAACTCGTAGGCAAATTTCGGCGACGTCAAACCAGCCGCGATATTCTGGCGTGAGACCTCATCCAATATAAAATAAGTAGCTAGACATATCCCGCGTGGCTTCATGACGCGTGCTATCTCTGTGAGATAGTTTTCCATGTCTTCCGGAATCATGTGAGTGAAAACGGAGCCGAGTAAAACGACATCAAACTCATTGTTCTGGAATGGAAACTTATAGTTCGATGCTTTAAAGGCACCTTTCGGATTGTACCTTTCATTATAGAGATCCGCAAAATGGAACCGAAAATTCGGATAGTTCTGATATCTCTCGTTGCACCAATTGATCACCTCTCTAGTAATGTCAATGCCGTCGTAACTCCCTTCGCTATTAAGATATTTGGTCAACGGCCTTGCCAGTTTTCCGCATCCGCATCCTACGTCCAAGACGCGCTGCGACGGCAAAAGTTTTGCGTTTCCTATCAAGCTATGTTGAAATATCTCGTCTCCCATGGAAATAAATTGTTGTCTATCAATGCCCCCCGAGTGCTCCTTAATCAGTTCGACCGGCGGGATTAACTCCCAGTGATTGACATTTATTTCTACCGTCGCCAAGCTGGTCTCCCCTGGAGTCTTACACCCCACGTCATCGCGAGTTCCAGCCGGGCTCGTCGTTAATTCCTTCGGAGGACTTGGAACGGAAGGAGATAAATTGGTCACGTTTGCAACCGGTTCTCGATATGAACCGCGATCATTCCAGAGACTTCGATAGGCACGTGCATAGGTATAAGCTTCCTGTTCAACCCCCTGAATCATCATGCTACTAATATTGCGCTTAAGCGGATTTAGTACCGCAGGATCATTTACAATAGCTTCGAGCACCGTTTGGAGGTGGCGCGAGTCTCCCATCTTAAAGAGAAAGCCGTTAAAACCATCTTTGATTTTTTCGGCCATGCCGCCCAAGTTTGTGGCGATAACGGGAATGTTACACGCGAGCGCCTCGTGTAAAGTCATGGGATAATTTTCGTAGCAGAGTGAAGGGACAACGACAACGTCAACATTACTAAGAACTTCGCCTGCCTGACTTTCCGGAAATACGCCACAGAATTCAATGTTACCGTTTGTCACTGCCATCGATGTTAAGCTTTTCACATATGCCTCGTTCGGACCAGAGCCATAGATCTTGAGCACAGCGTTACTGGGGTTTAATCTCTTGAAAGCCTCTACAAGTACGTGTGTTCCCTTATGAGGATTAAAGGACCCGGCGTAACAAAAGACTATACGATCACCCCTTGCATAGGTCCTCTGATTCCTCTTCAACCTCTCAAAACTAAGACCGTGATGGACAACTTTCACCGCTAGTCCGGGGAACTCCCGCATAAATACGCCTGCCACAAACGCCGACGGAGCAACCAGCATCCGTGCATTGAGTAAAATGTTTTTTGCAAACTCGAGCCGTTGTTGGATGTAGTCGGATTGCAATTCAGGACAGAGTTTGCCGCAAGCTTCCCCCTGTTCGGGGCCACTACAGAGAGCCTGCCGGGATGGGACGAGGTTCACTTTCGGGCAGGCCAAGAAAAAATCCGTAAGGGTTAAGATGTAAGGTATACCTAGAGGCTTTAACGTCTGGACTAAAGCAGCCACGCGCATAGTATGTCCTATATGAACAATGTCCGCTTGTTCCACCTTGATCAGATCGTCGGCAATCTCAGCCAGGGCTGTGTTTTCTAGTGCGTGATGGAGGTCCTTGGGAACCTGTTTGTGCTTAATGGCCAATACCGGTGTCCCCTTATAAAGAAATTCTTTGCATAGTATTTCTCCACGCCGCTGGTCATAAAAAGAGTCCTCATAGAAACTGTAGGTGATAACTTTTACCCGGTTCCCCGCCTTTTGCATCATACGTGATAAATTCAGGACGAACTTCTCCGTTCCGGTATAAAATTCAGGATAGAACTGGTGGATCAGGTACAGGATCTTCATCCTCATACACCTCTGGTCAACTCACCATGAAACTGTTCCAGCTTTCGCCTATCCCTGTCTTCGTTCCTTAGCGAGCATTGCGCCAACTTTGCGCCACATTGGTACGCAAACGTTTTATACAGAGACAATCTAAAGTCTCCAGCGATATGGTCGTCCACGAGTTCATACGCCGTTTCCATATATGCCAAGATCATCCTAGTAAAGTTTCGCACTGCTTCGCTCAGATCTCCATCACCGGGTCGCGCATCGCTGCTCGCAACGGGATAGTCCTTAACTAAACGACCAAGGAAATCCTGGAATTCGATGTCAAAGAGACCGCCATCAACCATTTGCGTCGAAATTAGAGACGGAGCCTTGGACGCGACTTGGAACTTCTCCATAATCCGATTCGAAAATTCAGTTGTCTTACACGGGCATTGGAGATCCCAGCTTTTTTCCTCGACCATCCATTTAACAACTTGATGAGTCAGGAGCACATCAGGGATAACTTGCTCAAGGTTGTTTCCTACCGTCGGGTAATCGGGGAAGATTCGCGGTAAAAACACGTTATCCACATATCCTCTTTTAAGATAATAATAGGCTGGCCTATTGTGAGAATGAATTATTCTCGTTGAACCGAGAAAGGCAATTTCGTGTCCGTCTTTTATAAGCTGCAGACCAAGATCCAAGTCCTCGGCATAATCGGTCTTGTATCTATATTTGGTAAAAATGTCTTTCGGTATGAGGCACGCGAGATCGGATAGTTGGCCGTTTTTTCTGAGCGTCAAGTGGTCCTCGCTGCCTGCATACCGCATTATTCTGTCTTGCCTGTCAACCTCCAGAAATCTGTAGTGATTCCAAGTAATGGCTCTGTAAAACAGATCAGCGCTGTCCCAAGGGAATTCGGCACACGACACTGCTACAACGTCGTTGCTTTTGATCACGCTGAAGAGCTCATAAAGCCATAAATCCGATGGAGGAAGAGCGTCTTGCACCGTGAACAGCAGGTATTCCCCTGAGGCATAGCTGGCTCCAAGATTCCTGGCATACGAATGAGAGAATTCCTCCGGCAGAATCTTTATAATTTTCGCTCCAAATTGCTCTGCGAGTTCCACTGTTTTGTCCGCACTACCGGAGTCGACAACAATGGTTTCTATCCTTCGAAATCCTTTTTGATTTGCAATCGTTGCGAGAAGTCGTCGAAAATCTTCACCGCCATTCTTGGTCGGAATCACAACTGAAACTGTCACTTCTTCTTTGGGAACATCGTCACCTTCTATGACTGGTTTTATTACGACCCGCTCGACACTTAACGTCCTAGCGCTTTGAACCCCATTCCCGCCGTACGTAATGTCAGGTGCCTCTGAAACCGTTGCCCTTTCTGTTGCGGCATCTTCTTCTTTTATGACCGGCTTCATTACGACCGGCTCGACACTTGACGTCCTAGCGCTTTGAACCGCCCCGTTTTTTGCAACAGCAAGAGAAGAAGACATTTTCCTAAGGAATTTCCAGAAAGCTTTGGCTATCTCCTTTCTTTTTGTGCCTTCCGGCAGAAGCTGGTTGCGCAGCTGGTAATATACCGTCAAAGCTTTCCAGCCGTGGGAACTGTAAATATGGCTCAGAATGACTTCGCGTTGTTGAACTAGTACTTCCAAGCCGGCAATACGGTCGTTCTTTTCATCCAGCTCCTTTCGCTTTGCATCCAGCTCCTTTCGCCCCGCCGCTACTGCTTCATCCAGCTCCTTTCGCTTCGCCGCTACTACCACGTGAGCCTGAGCCGCTAAAGCAAAATAAGCCGCTCGCTCCCTCATCAAACACTGATGGCTTTCGTCTACTAGCCGACCTATTTCTGCGGCGAGTCGTTCTTGTTCCCTCACGTGGGCTGCTATCTGGCTCTCTTTCTGGGCAGACAATTGACGTATTTCTGCGGCGAGTCGTTCTTGTTCCCTCACGTGGGCTGCTATCTGGCTCTCTTTCTGGGCAGACAACTGACCTATCTGGCGTTCTTTCTGGTTGAGCAAGGCATCAGACACATCGACTAACGCGCTGCTTCTATCTTCAATGTCGCGCGTCGCCTCCGAGGCTATAGCGATGAAGTAACGGGGAATCTTTTTGTCATTGCCGGGAAAAACGAACTCTTCTGGATTTTTGTCAACGACGTACTCGACAACTTTGGTATCTTCCCCAGCAAAGACCGGCCATATATTGGAGTTACAGTAGATACGCTGACCGAGAAATTTAACATTCTTAAAATACTTCTCTAACAGTTCTCTGAACTCATCGAAATAAAGCTCGTGCACGTGAAACGGGTTATTGAATTGAGGTTCGTCACTGTAGACCGTCTTGTTAGGTGTCGAAACAATAAACACTCCTTCGGGAGTGAGAAGTCTCTTCACCTCACTTAGAAGCTTTTGATGATCCTCAATGTGCTCTAACGCCTCAAAGCAGACAGCCACGTCAAAGATACTTTCACCGCCAATAGGAACTTCTGTGATGGATCCGACTCTAAATTCAAGGTTTTGGTTGATGTATTTATTTCGAGCGTGCTTGATTGTATTGTTGTCGATATCGATCCCCGCTACGGATTTTGCGGTCTTGGCCAACAGATAACTCCCGTATCCCTCTCCGCAAGCAAGGTCTAATACTCTCTTGTTCTGCACAAATTGCGTCGCATAGGCATAACGGTGGACATGTTCATAACCGATCGATGCTTCTTCCAACCAGGGAAGATACCGCTCGCCGGTCGGCTCCAATAACGGAGACGGTCCCTTATCGTTCACTGTTACCTCTCCTCCAGCCTTGCGAGATCGAAAAACCACGGCTACGTCCAAATCAGACTCAGGGCTCAGATAGAAGACCTCTGTTTTTAGCCCTATGTCATTCAACTTTTCCAGCACATCCATACCAAAATCCGTATATACGAACACATCTTCCCTACCCCAAGGGCTGTGATATGCAGGCTCTAAGAGATCCTCACGCATTCCACCAACAATCCGCGCCCGCTGTCTTGTCTTGAGCTGCCAAGGAACAACTGGGATCGTAAAAATATGGTACCCCCCACCCTTCAAGGTGCGGTAGATTTCTTGCCAGGCTTTATCCGGGTCAGGCAGGTGTTCAAGTGTCTCAGAGGTCAGTATAAAATCGAAGTAGTTCTCAGGGTATGTCAAACGTTGTAAGTCCTCGCATCGGACGCCGTCATGTACGTCGCTCGGCTCGGCATGAGGGAGCCACTCCGAATAAAAGAGATTTGGATGCTCTTTGAGGTACTCGTGTAGGATTCCACAAGCATTAATTTCTGCAATCCTTAAACGCCGGAACTCCTCATTCCGGAGTAGTTCTACAAACGACCGGGAGGATATACCGCTCATCTGTGCGCAAGTCTGCATCAAGACCGCGGCGAGACGTCTGATCCTCAGACTCGCGCCGCAGTAAGTACAGAACATGCTTTCTTTGCGGTTAAATGCCTCAACGACGTTGTCCGATATACCCCATACCTTCTGAAGTTGGAGAGTGATTATGGTCGGGTCGAAACGAAATGACGAGTGGCGCCCACAGACAACGCAATAACCGTTCTGGTGCTCCGGGTTGTCGTTCATCTTCGTCGCCTTGACGACAATTGAAACAACATCACACAGCACCTCTTCTCGAAAGTGGATTCCATATTTAGTGTTGCTATTAACAAATCTAACGGCTTGTCTGTCGCGAACTCGAGAGTCAACTTTTCACAGACATTATTTTGGCGGCGGCGAATAAATTCTAATAATTTTGACTTATACCAATTCAGGATTACTTTATGAATGTTGTGCCAAAGATTCAATCTCTGACTCAACCATGATTTTAATTAGTTGCTCAAACGTTACACTCGGCTGCCAGTCCAATTTATTCTTCGCTTTGGCAGGATTCCCCTTAAGTTCGTATATCTCCGTTGGCCGATACAACCTCTCGTCAATCGAGATATACTTTTTCCAATCAAGCTCAACACCACGAAAAGCAGTCTCTATCAGTTCCGTGACTGAATGACTCTCACCCATCGCTATGACGTAATCATCCGGCTCCTTCTGTTGCAGCATGAGCCACATTGCTTTCACATAGTCTGCCGCATACCCCCAGTCCCTCTTGGCGTCTAAGTTGCCGAGAACCAATTGCTTCGCAAGCCCTAGCTTAATCTTCGCCACGCTATTGGTCACTTTTCTTGAGACGAACTCAAAGCCTCTTCTGGGAGACTCGTGATTAAAACAAATGCCGCTCACTGCATATAAGTCATAAGCCTGCCGATAATTTGTGGTTAAGTGAAACCCCGCCACTTTGGAGATTCCATAAGCTGATCTGGGATGAAAGCTGGTATTTTCATTTTGTGGCGTTTCTGTAGCGTTGCCGAACATCTCACTGGATGCAGCGAAATAGAATCTGCAGCTAGGCACTCTCTCCTTCATCGCAGCGAGCATATAATGAGTGCCGTTTACGTTCGTACCTATTGTTGAAAATTCATCCTCAAAGGAATAGCTCACGAAACTCTGTGCGGCCAGATGATAAATTTCATCGGGACGTACTTTATCGACAACATTGAATATGCTGGCGAAGCTTTCCAGAGATCCGGCATGGAGAATTAATTTGTCAAGAATGTGCCTTATGCGCCACAGTCGGTGCTCAGGATCCTCGATAGCAACCCGCCGAACAATGCCATGGACCTCATAGCCTTTGTTCAAGAGGAGTTCCGCAAGATAAGACCCGTCTTGCCCCGTGATGCCTGTTATCAATGCTTTTTTCATGTTCCATTCCTTTCGTTATTCCTTATGCGATTTTTCAAGGAAATTAAAGTCGCCTGCCAATCTGACATATCGTGACTATGGCCCTGCGGTAACACGCAAACTAAACACATCCACAACAGTTTTCACTCTGAAAGAGAGCTCAAATCGGCAATGTCCAGAAGTGCGATTGAAAAAGCACATCGTTTATTGCCTATCACGGAACGAACTTCTATTAACACCAAGCCTGATTGCTCAGTAGCCGAGCACGCATCGGCAACCACCCCGCGTTGCTCACCGCGAAACTCCGCTTTCGTGAAGCTGAATAAAAAAGATTCCTCTGACTTTACAAGGAGCCCTCGATTCGATAATTTTCTATATAATTTGAGTTTGGGCTTTTAATCAACAATCTCCGAATCGATTAGGTCAGCATTGAAGACGGTTTTCCTCGGGTAGGCAATGAAGTGGCCTGATTACCTGGCGATTAAGTGCGGTGCTCAGAAACCGTCTTAAGAATAAAAAAAACTGCTAGCTGGATCACATCAACTGAGGACATCGCAAAACTGCCCCTTGTGTGACGGAGATGGGGCAACTCCCTATATCACTCGAAACATCCGCTACTAGCCCTAGCAGGCTGCTGAAAAACTACTCCTGACCCACGGTCGACTTATGGTACAAGAAGGCATGCGTGGAGAAGATCAACAGCAGAATCACATATTCAGTTACTTATCGCCGGAGGC
>Ga0065715_10000273_pt1 | contig 29813 bp, 28 predicted proteins | sample MisBulReplicate1_FD_59102 | JGI IMG/M metagenome (GOLD analysis project Ga0065715, IMG submission 59102) | Miscanthus rhizosphere microbial communities from Kellogg Biological Station, MSU, sample Bulk Soil Replicate 1 : eDNA_1 v2 (version 2) | ecosystem: Host-associated > Plants > Roots >...
CCGAGCTCGACCCAAAGCCTGCCGAATATGGTAACAATAGTAGTAAGGAATATTACATAAACGACGGCTCTAACGGGATCTTGGACAGCAACCTCTAGGCTTCTAGGAGAGGTAATGTAATACAATATCCCACCAGTTGGAGACTGGGGGCTACCTGGGTCAAACTGAGCTACCACGTTAAACAATGGATTTGCATTTTCGGGGTTGTAGTTTGCCCATAGCATCTGCCCCATAAATACAGCATTTGCAAGTAGAGCGGATGAGAGTATTACCGGAATATTTGATGTATACAATAGCTTTATTGGATAAACGGCAGTGAATCCTCTGTATTTTGTTGAAACTATTGGTATATCTACATGAATGCCCTGCACGTAAACTAGAACCAACAGTACAATACTTGTAACTATCAATCCAAATACACTGGGTAGTTGTCCAACTCTGAAGAAAACTTGTGACATATCGCCATGAATTGCTGAGTCTATCAAAAATGGAAACAAACCAACTGGACCGTCTTGTGCGGGTACGGGGCTGAAAATACTCCACAATATACCTTGAGCAACGCCAGCCATTATGAAAAGGCTTATTCCGGAACCTAAGCCCCATCCCTTTTGCACTAGCTCATCAAGATACATTACAACTATACTAGATCCCACTAATTGGGCGATCAGGATTGGAATAAGAGCCGGACTTGCAAGTAGATGACCATAAACACTTATCCCGTAAAGGGAGCCTTCGGCAACTATTACAATAATGGTAACTATTTTTGTGGCCGACGTGAATAGAGACCTATCATCTGGATTCTTGAAATTCAGTTTTACCAAATCAGAACCCTTCAACAACTGCATCAACAATCCGGCGGTTACAATTGGTCCGATTCCAAGTTCGAGCAATGTTCCCTGTTGTGCCGCAAATATTACTCTAGCAAATGCGAGAAAATCAAATTGAGGGCTGTTGGTTACTCCGTAAAGCGGTATTTGTCCCATTACCAAATACGCAAAAAGTGCTATTCCAGACCAAACAAATTTTTCTGTTAAAGTTATTTTCTTTTTGGGTTTCTCCACCTGTGGGATATACCCTGAGATTTTTTTTATTATCTTACGAGGAATGCTCTCAGTGGCTACTGTGCTCATCTAGAATTATCTTACCTCCAACGGATTCTATCTTCTTCTTTGCATTTTCTGAGACAGCCGGAACCCTTATTATTAAACTCCTTTCGATCAACCCACTTCCCAGCAGCTTATTAATTCCTAACTTAGTTAGATCCAATTCCGCCTCCCTCTCTTTATTTTGAAGGTTTTCGAGGGTTAGCATAGAAGACAAGTCTCGTAAATTAGCCCACTTTCTGACAACAGTTCTATTGTGGGAATTCAAACTGTCATGACCAAAATGATCAGGCTCTTCAATCACGGTTCTTATCCAAAAGTGCTTATGTTTTCCTGCACCCCCGACACCGCCTCTCCCGCCGGATTGTCTGTGCTGACCTATCTGGCCCCAGCCGCAATACCTACTCCCTCTTTGTCTCCTGCTCTTTCTTAATCGGGTTGCCAATTTTAACTATAGCCTCCTCCGTGATACGATCCTTGATAAGCAGATCCACTGATTTTTCGATAATTAAGGATTACTATTCTATAACATCCTCCTGATGAGGTCTGGCAATTCAGTATTCTTCCCTAAGACACCCCCGTCCGAATATTGCCTTTTAGTCTTCCTTTTGAACCCGCCCCTCGGAGGACTTAGTCTGAAAAATGGTTTTATCTTCTTTATATCAGAAAGCTTAACCTTTTCCTCTACTATTCCTCTAACTAGTCCGTCAATATTTCCATATTCCGGAGGAATTTCTGCTTCTGATATAAAGGATGAGTTCATCGCCTTACCTTTCTTTGTGAACAAATCCTTTACAACTAACTCGTCTACCCTACTCCAGGCAACAAGGTTTGAGATCTTTCTAAGCATCCCAAGGTATACTGGAGACTCCGGTACTAACGTTGCACTGAACTTTGTTTTTAGGTTCAAAAATCTCAGTGTGGAATCCATGTTGTGAGGAATATTTATTGTGCCTTTGATTCGAACAACTAAGAGTACCATTAATACCACTTAGCCTGTTTTGTAGGTCCCTCGAAGTGCATTAAATATCGCAATCGATGTGGAAGTCATTGTACTAGTAGAACCAAAGGATTTAGTCCAAGCATCTCTGACTCCGCCTAACTTTAGGAGACTCCTAATATTTTTTCCGGCAACGAGTCCTAGGCCTCTAGGACCAGGTACTATCTCAATCGTAACACTTCCACCTTTTCCACTAACCTTAAACGGTATTGAATGATATTCACTGCACCGACACTCCCAGCTTCCACATCCCAATTTTACTGGGATGATATTTAGATAAGAGTTAGTCGTGGCCTTATCAATTGCTATTCTCATTTGAGACGCTTTACCCATTCCTACTCCAAACCATCCTGCTTCATTGCCGGCTGCAACTAGAGCACTGAACCGAGTCATCTCCCCTGCATCAGTCTGTTTCTGCACAATCCCAACATGAATTACGCTTGTTTTGACATCGGGCAACAGATGCTTTACAATCTCAAACTCCTGAATTCTCATACCGTTCTCGTATATCTGATCCATGGAGGTTATCTTACCTTCTGCCACCATTATTCCCAATTCGGTTCGAGGCTTCCAGGTTGACTGCTGTTCTTGGTTTCTAAAAGTTGTGCTCAAATCATGAAGTCACCTGTTCAGTTGATTTTCGACTTTTTGAAATAGGGTTTACCTTATTCGGTCCAGATTTCAATAATCCTTCTTTTACTGATAAAAAATGATCAGAATAATTTTCTGGATTAATCCCTGTCGATAACAATCCGGAAAATCGAGATTCATATTCCTTTTTGTTGTTTTTTAGTACGTTCGCAAAGGCAGCAATATGAGCACCGCTTATTCTATCGTCGTTAGGCAGGATTTCTGGTGAATGTGGCAAAGAAATCCCTGCATCGATCAAACCCTTAATACACGCAGCGACCCTAGTTGTAAACGGACGGATTCCTGTATACAAAGTCACGTGTTTGAGTCCCTTCATTTCACATTTTCTACCCAACAATAGACCAACCAGGTAACATGCTGGAAGATTTTTCCTGGAACCCTTCCATCCAAATGACAATAATTCTCTACTATGCACAGAAGTTATAACTTTGTCTCCTGACTCATGAGCAGAAAGCACCTGAGCACAAACATTTTGAGTACTGATTTTCACACTTACGAATTCAGTTCTTCCGAGTAACAGCCTTTCCCTTTTTCTATAATTTGTCTTACCACTTCTTATGCGCGAAAGTTTATAAACACTACCCATATGAACGCGATATCACCATACCTTCTTTATTTCCAGTTGGCACACCTTCTAAAGCACTTATAAACGTTCTAAATTTGCTTTAAGTATTCAAATTTTTCTAAATCTTTAGGCCAGTTCTAATTACTTGAGTTAGCAATGAGCGCTGCAAATGCACCTCCGCCTATGCCATTATTGATATTCACTACAGCAACACCTAATGAACAGCACTGTAACATCGACGCTAATGCTGCAAAACCCATTGATCCGTACCCATATCCAACAGAAGTTGGGACGCCAATTACCGGGACATCTACCAAGGAAGAAACTACTGAAGGTAGGGCTCCCTCCATTCCTGCAGCCACAACTATAGCCTGCACTCCGCATTTAATCATCGTCTCAACCGCACTTATTGTTCGATGTAGTCCTGCAATGCCCACATCATAATCAGTGAAGGTTTTGCACCCCATGGCATGCGCCATTAATCGTGCCTCCTCCGCAATACCAATATCTGAAGTTCCAGCACACAATATTCCAACTTTGCCTTTGGTTAATGTAATTTTGTGGCTCTTTTTTGCGATTAGTAAGCAGGAACTGTTCTGACCTGACTCAACGAGAAAATTCTTATTTTTGGAAATTTTATAGAGCTTCGATAATTCCTCGGATGGAATCTTCGTTACTAAAACGTGATCGTTCTCCAGTAGAATACCATCTATTATTTTTTTCAAATCCGAATATTTTTTCCCGCTCGCAAGTACAACTTCTGGAAGTCCAGACCTCATCTTTCTACTCGGATCTAACTTTGCGATGTTTTTTCCAATTTGCTTTATGCTGAATAGCCTTAATTCTTTTTCTGCTGCTTGTACAGTCAGTTTACCGGAAATGAGTTTCTCCAGAATGTCTTTTGTCTCCAAATTAAATACCCAAATTCCTTATTTAAATCAATGAATATTATAATTGAATCTCACTTATTGCGGATCTTATATTTTCTACTCCTCTTTTGAATACTTCTCCCTCTTCGTGGTTTAGTTCGAGCTCAATTATTTTTTCAATACCATCGGACCCTAAAATGCAAGGGACGCCGATACAGACATTCTTATATCCATATTCCCCATCTAACATAACTGAGACTGGCATGATTGCTCTAGAATTATTAGATATAGATTCTATCATAGCCGAAACTGCGTTGCCAGGTGCATATACTGTTGCTCCCTTTAGGGATATTACCTCTGCAGCGATACTCTTGGTTTTAGATATAAGGTAATTTGCATCGACATCAGTAATAAATTTCATAAGCGGGATCCCGCTAATTGTTGCAAACCTAATTAGTGGCAACATGTTTTCTCCATGCTCGCCGATCACCAAGGCTTGGACGGACCTTCGTGATGTGCCCGTTATATTGCTAATAAGTTCCTTGAACCTAGATAGATCCAGCATACCACCCATTCCCATCACTTTTTTTCTGTCACCTTGGATAGTCTTAAGCACCAACTGCGTAAGTGGATCCAAAGGGTTCGTGACTACTATTACTTTAGAATTTGGAGAATACGTCTCTATCTGCTTGCAAACCTCCTTAACAATCTCTGCATTTGTATTTAGCAAGTCCATTCTAGTCATACCAGGCTTACGTCCAATCCCCGCGACAACTACGACAAAATCTGAATTTTTCATATCCGCATACTCATTCGAGCCACTTACATGGCAATCATTCCCCAGTTCAGCCAATTGATGATTAATATCTAAAGATTCTCCTTGTGGAAGTCCCTTTACTATGTCGAGAAGTAATACATCGCCTAATTTCCTAAGGCAGCAATTTAGCGCTACAGATGACCCTACTCTACCAGCACCAATAATAGAAATTTTCATGTAAATTGAGTCGGATACCTTTATTGCTTATAAGTCTTGACCGTTATTCCGCGCTTATGATTACCATTTTGTAACTTTGATTACCTCGAATGCCTCCGCGTAAGCGGCATTCATCTGGTAACCCCTATAGGAACATCTGCTTAGTACTGCTGGTATCCAGAGATGGCCACAACGGATTATCTGAGATCGAAAACACTCCAATGCCTTCTTTTTTTGGGCTATCGTAGTAGTGATATCTACGAATAATTGTGTCCTAAATGCGTTCTCTGTTATGCCCCCCGGAATGGTTGTTTCGTACATAAAAAGGTCATTTTGGTCTCTGCTCGCAGCCATTACTGCTCGGGTAAGTGCCTGATGATCTTGATGGGAATCACCTATCCACTGCGTAAAGACAATTTCTGGAGAATATTTTTGGAGTTTCGCATCAATTTTATTTACTAACCTTCTTCCAAATGTAATTTCTTCTGGTGTGAGATCCAAAAAATCTGGAGCATTACATCCCATCAGCGTGGCTGAGTCGGTTGATTCTTTCTTCCTTTTTATTTTTGTATCGGTTTTTACAAAGTCAGGTAGAGTCGCAACGACTAATCTAACCTCGAAGTTTAATTTGGCAAGTTTGGCAATTGTACCCCCCATCCCTATCTCTAAATCGTCAGGATGAGCTCCAAATGCTACTACCGTTCTAGAAGTCATACATTGTAAGACCCAAAGATCCTTTTAGATAGTTTCGGTTTTGGAACTGGTGACCGAAAGCAAGGGAGAGCATCGTGCATCCCTATATTTCCGGTAATCTGAATCCACTTCCATTGCCGCGGTCAGAATCTTACTCCTGATCGAACGTGCAGATTTTACAAACATTTTCGTATCCTTAGGCAGACAGTGGCCACCAATACCATCGCGTGGTTCAAGAATTTCGACGTTCCATTTAGTGTTAAGAGAATCTCTTAATTCATTAAAATTTATGTTGTTTGTTTGGCAATACAGGTAGAGATCCTCTGCGAATGCAATTTGCATGTATCTATTTGCATTCTCAATTACTTTTGTAAGTTCTGCAATTTCTATTTCAGATACGGGATGCATAGGAATATCAAGGCTGCGGACATCCCGAGACTCGATTATATCATGAATTTCTATGTAATTAGTGTTTTTATTACTTTTGCGGCTATTATTCATACTTTTGAAATCTGAAGCAGCAGACTCTCCCATATTGGTGAGGTTATTATTTCTCCCATCATAGAAACGGAGCGCCAAACGAAGGCAGCAATCACTTACTCCTCCTATGACTCGTAGTTGATTCACACCATGAACATCCTCTTCTAATGCGTACCATCTGTGGGGTGCGTGAGCTACATGAAGTCTATGGTTTAACATTTCGAAGATCCTTTTTGAGGTGCCTTTCGGTATTGTGCTTTCTATTGAAACTAAAGATCCATCTTTTGCCTCATTTGAGATCTTCTCTGCCACTGCCAATAAACCATCAATATAAGGTGAGTATATATCGTCAGGTTTGTGGGTTGAAATACACAATATAAATACGTCGATATCGTCAAAATTCTCTGTTTCCTTTATACCATAAGTCGTAGAAGCGACCTCCATTGTCCTTGAATTAATATCAAAACCATAAGTGTCAAATCCCTTCTCTTTGACATATTTCGCTACCGGAAGGCCTAACTGACCGAGTCCCACGACCAGGACTTTCTCTCGCATTGTATGATTTTTGTTTTGTACTGACAATTCCATTTAGAATCCTGAAAAATAATTATTAAAGGCTTGAGAAAGATTGAAAGATAAATTAATCAGTATGAATCTTTATGTTGACTTCCTATAGAAGTAACTAAGTATCAATAAGTATTATGGCGCACAAAGAGAGATACCACCAACAATTTACAAAGTCAGATTTCTAATATTCTAGATGATGCGCTTTCGTGTCTTTCTTAATTGCTGTTTGCTATCTATAAATACAGTTCCTACCTGCATGACATGTAATGATCAGAGTCGGACTGATTGGAAAAACTAATGCAGGAAAAACAACATTTTTTAACTCTGCTACGCTAGGCGTTGAAGAAATTTCAACTTATCCCTTTACTACAAAGCAACCCAAAGTTGGAAATGCTAGTGTACTATCACTTTGTGTTCATAGGGAATTTAACGTGAAAGATACGCCAAAAAATTCGAGATGCATTGACGGATGGAGATTTGTTCCGATTGAACTTGTTGATTTACCTGGGCTCATTAAAGGGGCGTGGCAAGGTAAGGGTTTAGGAAATCAATTTCTATCTGTCGCTGCTCAGTCTGACGTCCTCTTACATGTTGTTGATGCATCTGGTAGTATTGATTCTACAGGAAGGCTTGCAGAACCTGGGACAGGAGACCCAATTGCGGATGTCGCAGATGTAGAAGAGGAAATGGTTCTTTGGTACTTGAAATTATTTGAGGGGAACAGGGACAAGATCGTTAGGTCCATCAATTCTGGATCAGAAACTGTTCAGTCCGTTACGGAAATATTTAGAGGAATAGGAGTAAAGGAATGGCACGTAAAGAAAGCATTGCATGATAATGGATTAGAGAACAGAAAAATTGAAGAATTCGAATCAGAGGAAACTAGACAATTCGCTTCTACGTTACGTGAAATTTCCAAACCAACGCTTATTGTTGCCAATAAAGTTGACCTATCATCAGCCGCAGATAACTTCAAGCGCCTCCGCGAACATAATAAGCACATGTTGGTTGTCCCGTGTAGTGCAGACGCTGAATTGACGTTAAGGAGAGCTCAGGTTAAAGGTCTAATCAAATATTTTCCAGGAGATGAGCGATTCGAGATCAATGAGAAAACTTCATTAAATGAGAAACAAAAATGGGCGCTAAATTTCATAAGGAAGGATATTTTGGGAGAATATCTCCAAACAGGAGTACAATTTGCACTGAATGTTGCTGTTTTTAAGTTATTGAATATGAATGTGGTCTATCCAGTAGCTGACCAAAGTAAGTTATCAGACAAGAATGGAAATGTACTACCTGACGCATACCTAATGCGTAACGGTTCCAGTATAGAGGACCTAGCCAATGAGATCCATACTGACCTTGCGAAGGGGATCCTGTACGCCATTGATATAAGGAGCGGATTAAGATTACCGATTAATTATCTGATAAAGGACCGGGATGTACTTTCCATTGTCTCGGCTATGAAGAAGAAGTGAGCACCCTATACATGCTCAGCGATTTGCGATAAAAAACGGTAAGAGCAAAATAAGGTTAGAAGTATGCATTTTATTCCCCTTACTCAGCCACGTCTCCCAAGGCTAATCGGGATTTCTTTGGAACATCTTCAGTATTATTGCAAATGCTCATTCGTTATTTGTAGTCATTCAAAACGTTCCTATACCTTGCGTCTTTGTAGGCGATATACTTTACATATTCACCGTAAGTCATATCGAATGAACACGATGAGCACTTTACGAAACTAAAATCATCAGACAATTCGGCTGACTTCTTACAGTNTGGGCAGATAACCTTCACATCTTAAGTTGACCTAAATAGTCTAATAAGTNTATCCAGCTTTAATTACATGTCATTTCGTACAAAGACACGTAAGATAAGACCAAATCCTGAGACTAGAGAATCAAATTGCCTTTAACTGTTTTACTATGGGTTGTCTTCCCTTCCTGAAGACACGAAATCCACAAATACACTTTATCTCAGGGAGTTTTGATAGCTCATTATTAGTTACAGGTGTACCACATCTCATGCATTCGTATACTACATCGCCCAGAACCTCTACGTGCTCCATAAGTTGGGAGATCATAAATCCAAATTTAAGCCTTTATTGTCAACAACCTGAAATTCTATGGATATCCTTGACTCGGCAAGTGAATTGAAGCTGTCAAACAAACCCTCCTTATTGGAGTTTGCACTATAAGATTCTATTTTGAATATATTTTTGGTCTTATTACTTTTAGGGTATCATAGGAATAACGGTTATCCGGCAATACCTTTCAAGACTCGCTAATCTCAATAGTCTGGTTTGAATGATACTCGTTAGGAATATAACTCATAACTCATAACTCATAACTCATAACATGGTTGGTTTGTAACAAGGTTCAAAACTATTCCAGCCTAAGTGAATACCAAAGTCAAACTTAACTATGGTCGCTTAGTCTTAAATTACTGTGGCAATTTTGTGGACTATAACTTTGCCCTGAGTAGGTTTCTGTCTTATTTGATCTAATGAATATTTCCGCCTAAAGATTTTCTTGCAATTTGTTCAAGTTCTGTTTGCATACCTTTTCTACCCCTACCTGTCAATCGTATCATACCTCCGGCAGCGAATTCATGGCCCCCGCCATTAGCTAGATGAATTGCAATCGACCGACAAGAAATTTGACTGTTATTACGTCTAATACTTACCTTACCTTGGTCATTATACAATATCGCAACATCCGCCGCGGTAGCGTGAAAAATTTCCTTTGAAAATAAACTTGTTTGAAGATATTTCGACACTTTAATAATTACTACTCTAAACTTTCCTACTTGTACGATTCTAAGTGAGCTCATAGCTTTCCTCTTTTCCGTCTTGCTATGAGCTAAATATTTTAGGTAGTCTGACTGCATATTTGTGTCCCACAGTATTCCAGTTGCCGCTTTGTAAGTCAAGCCTCGCAATCTCTTTTGGGTATTTGAATGGGTGCGATAATACTGAATCAGCTCAGAAATAGGCGGAACATCATTTTCTCCGACCATAAAGTCCATTTTATGAGCCAACTGTGAAAGTTGCTTTGCCATCAAGTTACTAGGTAAAAGAAACTCCTGCATTAATTCAGCTGCACATTTTGTTCCTGATTCATCATGAACAGTAACGGCTAATTTACGTATACTCGCGATAACTCTTTTTAACCAAGGATGGTGATCCACCCAAACTACATCCCAATGCATTTTCACAATTTTACCGATAGAATTGAGGCAAAGACCTTCCAATTCGGGGTTAATTCCTAAATCCGAAATGAATAAAATGCCGTTCGGGCCAACTCTTCGTATTGTCTTGATAACATTTTGAAACATAGTTTTAAACTCATAAAGCCCGTAACTGTGAAAAAAAACTTCTGCTTTAGGGAATTTAATTAATGCTATTGAAGCTGATAAGACTCCGTCGAGGTCTGAAATATGAGAGCATATTATTGCTTTTCTTTGGGACACTGCGCAGTAAGAGCTTGACAGCGATATTTAGACGGTACGGTAATAACAGATGTTCAGAAATATAATTTTATATCTGGATATCTAACCTATTGATTGTAAGTTACATAATGTACTACCCGAGTGTAGAGAAAGATAGTAAATCGTCCAGAAAAATTTACTTAACTGTATTCTATATGTCTGCCACCATCATGGCGGCGATAACAATGTACGCCTTGTATGAAAGTGTTATCGAATATTTGTCGACTGGAAAAATTGTGATTGGCGAGGTCCTTGTTACTACAGAATTTCCTGTTAAAGGGCTTTCCAAGCTCGTGACATACCTAATGATTGTTTCCGTGCTTGCGTGGTATTGCGTTACAAAATTGGGGGGAGAAAAGGTAAGGGATGTAAAGCCATCTGTGAAGGCAATTTTACAGCTGATCGTGCTAATTATTGCTGTCGTTTCTCTATACGAATTTGTTTACAATTTTGTGGTATGGAGTTCTCTGATAACCGTTGACGCAATGCAAGGGGTAATTAAGTTAGACTCCATAAACGTTCCCTACCCCAACCCTAAGACTCCTTGGAATTTGGTTTTTGCTACGAAAATGTCACTGGCGGCATTTCTGATCGCCACTCACGGTTTCTATATTATGGTCAGGAAGAAAAAACCTGAATTATAAACGCGCTATGTTGTTATCTAGCCTTAAGAGAAATAATGTGACAGATGGTAGAACACGAGAAGATAGAACTTTATCGATATGAGATGGTATGACCAATAGGATCCCATGGAGCAAACGGTAAATTTTTTATTTCCATGTCTTATGGAATTGGCTCAAATTACCCCTAGTCACAGTTATATGATACCATAAGAGATTGAAAATAAATGAGTAATGATGCTAATTCTCAACAACGCGCGGCTGCAGAACAGAAAATATCGGAAATGGTGCAACAATCTAAAATACTTGAATCGTACTTGAATGATATTTTAACTAGAGAGGCGGCTCTTACTCGGTTAATTGGAGAAGCCCAGCTCGCTTCAGAAGGCTTGCAATCTCTTTCAAGTGATGCTCCTGTTGAGACTATGGTCCCGTTAGGTGTTGGAACCTATGTTAGGTCTACGATTGAACCAGTGAAGAATCTACTGGTCAGTGTAGGTGCCGGTATTGCCATAGAAAAATCTAAAAATGAGACAATTAGCTATATTGAATCCAAAATTAAGGAGTTTGAAATAGGGATTGGACAACTAAATAGACAGAAAGAACAAATAACTACTAGGTTAACTCAGATTCAGAACGAAATAAATATGATAATTCAGAACTCATCTAAGTAGACATGAATTAAGTGCTGGTGAATCAGACTCGATCCAGGTAGATATCTTTGTTTGATAATCTGAAAAAAGCATTTTCGGAGTTATCTAAGAATTTTGGTCATAAGGAAATTTCTCCACAAGCTATCGATTCCATTTGTGATGAAATGTTACTTTCCTTAATAGAAAGTGATGTTGCAGAAGAAATCGCACTAAAAATAACAGAGGATATCAAGTCGGAGCTACTTCGTTCTAATATTGAGCGAAAAGAGTCTCAAGACCATATGAAATCGCTTCTTATGGTTTTGCTTAGGAACCTTTTTGCCTCGAGTCAAAAAAGGAATATTGTTAAAGAAATCCTAGAGAAAAAGAAATCAAAACTTGGGCCGTATGTTATAGTATTTTTGGGTATTAATGGCACGGGAAAAACGACATCTGTTGCGAAAATTGCGAACTTGCTTCGGAAGATGGAAATATCGGTTTTAATGGCAGCTGCTGACACTCATAGGGCTGGAGCAATAGAGCAGCTCTCCCAACATGGTACAAACTTAGGTATCAAAATAATATCTCAGAGGTACGGAGCTGATCCTTCTGCNGTGGCTAGAGATGCATTAGAACACGCTAGAAAGAATTACATNGACGCGGTGCTNATTGATACTGCNGGTAGAATTCAGACATCAAAGAATTTAATGGAAGANATAAATAAGATCACNCGTGTAGTCAAGCCTGACCTTACCATATTTATTGGAGATTCGTTGTCGGGTAACGATACAGTGAATCAAGCAAAAGAATTTTTTCAATATACGAATTTCGATGGCACTATTTTAACAAAAAGTGATGCCGATGCAAAAGGTGGTGCCGCTATTTCAGTTGTTCACATAACTAATAGGCCCATATTGTTTCTGGGGACGGGTCAAAGTTATGATGACTTAGTAGAATTTGATGCAGAAAGATTCCTGGCTTTGTTGTTGCAGAAGGATGTAAAGGCCTTTGCTTTTAATAAGCAAGATGAAAAAAATCTAGTCATAGAATTTACTGCAGCAACAGATACTTCTAGTAAGAGCTCGGACACTAAAAATACTGACAAACCATCATCCCTTATCTCAGACGGGAAGCTGGTGGAACTTCAACAATCAATTTTTAAAACTGGGAGTCTCTACAATGCGTCCTCAAAGGCGTCAGAATTTCTTGGCCAGCAGTCANGTACAAAGAAGGGCTTATGGGGAAGATTCTTTTCCAAAAAAAATGATACNGAATCTAAACCCAAACCTGGTAAACTAAAACAAGAAAAGGACGGAGTTGAAACAAGTGAAAAAAATGGAACATCGGCAAACGATAAAGTTGTTTACTTAACTGATGAAGAGATTGCTGAGTTAGATGAATAAAAAAGATTTACTTAGCATCCACGATTTAGATCTAAGCGAAATCCTTTCGTTAATCTCCAGGGCGATGGATCTTAAAAAGGGTGGAAAAGGCCCGAAATCTCAGTTAAAGGGAAAGACTCTAGGATTATTTTTTCAGAAACCGTCAACTAGAACCAGAATAAGTTTCGAGGCAGGCATGTTACAAATGGGAGGCAATACAATTTACTTGAATTCCAATGAACTCCAACTCTCTCGCGGAGAATCAATTCAAGACACCGCGAGAACACTTTCACTCTATCTTGATTGCCTTGTAGCTAGGGTCTATTCTCATTCAGATTTAGAAGCTTTGGCAAACTATTCCCAAATTCCAATTATTAATGGTCTCTCGGATTTATACCATCCATGCCAGGTACTTGCTGACCTGATGACTATAATGGAGCACAAGGGTCGCCTGGATGGCTTGCGGTTGGCCTGGATTGGAGACGGAAATAATGTATTTAACGACTTACTTGCAGGGTGCGTAAAAACCGGCATAACTGTTACAGCAGCAATTCCTAAACTATACCAACCTCACTCTTCTATCCTAAATTACATCAATAATAACTACAATACAAACAAAATTAACTTCAAAATAACCGAAGAGCCTGCTGAGGTCATAAAAAATGCCGATATAGTTGCAACTGATACATTTATTTCAATTGGAAAGGAAAGTGAATATGAGGATCGAAAAAGGATTTTTGTCCCTAAATACCAGGTTGATTCTAAACTAATGTCACTGGCTAAAGTTGATGCCATATTCATGCATTGCCTACCTGCTACCAGGGGGCATGAGGTAACGGCTGAAGTCATAGACGGGCCGTCTTCCGTGGTTTGGGATGAAGCCGAAAATCGACTTCATATACAAAAGGCATTATTGGAATTCTTACTGCCAAGCTAAACACAATATTCCTAATCATCTTAAAAGCGGAAAGTATGGAATTTAAAAAAGGTCGTGCAAAGCCTTTATACTATAAGAAGGTAATTCAAAATAATTTACCCAATATTAATAAACACCATCAAAATAAGTATACCTATGCCGACAATATTGAAGTTACCCAGAAATGTAATTGAAAATGATCCAAGTTGGTTGAGGATACCCTCTGAAAGTCCAGGAATCGTGAGTTGGATAAATAATGGACTCAACTTTACTGCTAAATGTGAATCGAACGGGGTAGTTTGTGAAGTTTTTCCGAACTCGTCATCCGAACCATTACTGCCAAATTTGATCAGTTATATAGATGTCTTAAATTCAGGCAATAGACGTAGCTCCGAAATAAGAAAATATCTTTCCAGCATCTATTTAAATCCAAATCAAATGCGCCCACGACTCTTCGGGAAAACGAAGCAGGTGGACATTTTCCGCCTGCAGTAATTCAGTTATCGTATGACCTATTAGAAGTTAGTCCTGTACAAGAGTGCCCCTATAATGCTGATGGAAAGGCATTACGATAATTTGCTGTTTGAGTAAATAAAGGCCAGACGAGGGGTCAGTATATAGTATTTTTATAATCATCCTTTTAAGTGTGATCCATAATGGGCATACTAACACTTGTACTTCTTCGTAGCTTCAATGTTTTGCTTGTTTTGTTTGGTACGCTATTGATTACGGTAGTTTTGTTGGGGCCGACTCTAGATAAAGTTCTATTAGAGAACGTAAGAAGTCAAGTTGTAGATGAGGTAAACGAAAGGCATCTCAAGTTCCAGGATCCTGCAGAAAAACAAAAGTTTGTAAAAAGTGAAATCGACCTAAGAACCAAAACTCTAGGTCTAGATGAAGAATGGTACTCTCCTACAAAGCTATTTTCAAGATTGGTAAGCATAATGACACTGAATTTAGGAAAGTCACACTTTTTTACTACTGATTCAGGATCATCTAATGTCAGAGACATAATACTAGAAAAGCTTCCAAAAACGTTGCTACTTTTTAGTTCATCTACGATATTAGCAATTATCATCGGAATATTATTGGGTACATTCGTTGCTAGCAGAAGTGGTTCAATGTGGGATAAATCTAGCTCTATATTTGCCATCTTTAGTAACAGCTTTCCTTCTTGGTGGATTGCTATGATTATGATATTCTTATTTGCCTTTACCCTCCAGATTTTTCCCGCCAGGGCGACTCCCACATCGTCCCCTTCAGACATTATGTATCCAATAGATTTAGCTTATCACATGATACTTCCACTTATTACCATTACACTAGTCTCTTTTGGATCGTGGTCATACATCGTAAGGTACTTTCTTGCCAATATCTTGAAAGAAGACTACATTACTGCGAAGCGTGTTATTGGCATACCTAGGAAGAAAATTCTGTACTCCCATGCCTTACGAAATGCCGCTCCCCCAATTATAACTGCAGTAGCCCTCAGCTTAGCGAGTTCTTTTGGTGGATCAATAATTGTCGAAGCAGTTTTTGATTGGCCCGGTATGGGTAAGCTTTACTATGATGCCATAGGTCTTCTAGACATTCCTATTATAATAGGTCTAACTTATGTCAGCACAGTGATATTTGTAGTAACTGTCTTTATTATTGACTTGTCGTACAGCATTCTTGATCCACGGGTAAAGATCTTCTAGCGTGGCATTCCATTCAAAAACTTTTACTCATCTAATAAGATCTCGTGGAGGATCCATTGGCATGGCTATCATTATTTTTCTATTGAGCCTAACAGCATATGGTCTGTTTTTCGTCCCGCTGGAAACATATTCCCAATGGAATAACCCAGACTATTGGATCGATTATCCAAAGGCCGCGGCGCCAGTTTGGATGAACGGGGGTTTTGGACCTAAGGAATTTACTCACTTGATATTGAATGAAAAAATGGCAAATATTTCTATAGAAAATGCAAACGGAATTAGAACAGTGACACATACGTACGTAATTAATCTTCAATCAGATAGTTTTCCAGATGATTTTATGTTTAGATATTCAGTCAAATACGGACAAGTTCAACCGGTACTCCAAATAGATATTATACGACCTGACGATAAGATATTTAATCTCTATTATTCGGCATTACCCCAATCTAAAGGTAGTAACAACTCCTACTCTGGCAGAATTTTTTCTACGGACAGGCTCATTGAACAAAGTTTATCAGATTATAAAGGGCTCTTTGATGTTAAAACTAATACTATTGATCCCCAAGTAATGATCTTCTCGAAAACGAACCAAAACGAGATTCTCAAAGGCGTTTACAGAATTTCTGAGACCTTTTACCTATTCAATGACACTAGCACCATTCAAACTTCAGGTCTAACGTTGGGCGGTAAGGTGTTTGGACTAATGGGGACGGACGACTTAAGAAGGGATTTAGCAATTGGAATTATCATTGGAGCACCTGTTGCACTTTTTATTGGTCTCACGGTTTCAACAATTGCGGTAACTATTGGCTTGTTATATGGAGTGTTATCGGGCTTGAAGGGAAATAGAACTGATGAGACAATGATGCGCATAAACGATATATTTTATGCCCTCCCGGCTCTTCCCTTGCTCATAATTTTGTCCATTACTTTCGGCAGAAGTATCTTCTTAATTGCAGGCTTTCTTATTATTTTCGGCTGGGTGGGAACAGCAAAAATTATTCGAAGTCTAGCGTTGCAAATAAAGACATTCCAGTACGTTGAAGCCGCCAAAATTATGGGACAATCGGATTTAAAGATAATTTTTAAGCATATAATACCGCAACTCTTGCCTCTGACTTTTGCAAGCATGGCCATAGCGGTACCCGCTGCTATTTTAGGCGAAGCAGCACTTAGTTTCCTTGGCCTCGGAGATCCGACCATACCAACATGGGGACAGATACTGCACGAAGCTAACACCGCAAATGCAGCTGCTCGCGGAATCTGGTGGTGGATCCTACCGCCGGGTTTGATGATAGCACTAACGGGTCTCGCGTTCTACTTAATTGGTAATAGTTTGGACTCTGGATCCAGCTCACTCAAAAATCTTGTAAAAGGAGGGCGATAGGATTTGTGATTAATGCCATATTTCCCAAAGCTTTTAGATAGTGTAAGTGAAGGCAATACTCATATAAACTGATAAATTAATTACAGGGACTATTTTGAACTAATCAAAGAGAATAACTACACAGGCAGAATTTTTTCCCACAACATAGACACCTTCTAGACTTAACCAAGGGACAGGACTTGCTGTGAGTTTCACAGACTACTAACCTAGTGATTCTCTGATTTTTCTTGAACTTCACACATACCATAATAGTTCAGGATTGATTAACTGATATCAAATATTTTTTGAGGAAATAAGCTAAAAAAAATACACAAATTACCTGCATATCGATTTCGAAGCTCATGAGCTCTTCGAAAAGATACTTATTTGATACAGTAATTATTCCATATTTCTAAGTAACTTGTACAGTTTCTGGTATGATTGTTCAATCTCGTTACTCTTGTCATAATTACGCCTTAAATCTCTCACCTTTCTCTTTAGCCTCTTAGAATCTCTTACACATATTGTCTCAAAGATTTCTTTTGATACTCTAATGAAATCCCTTAGGATTGGGGTCAATGTACTGTTGTTGATTAGAATTGTGGAGATTAGACCGGGGTCGTCAATCAAAATACTTTGAAACAATATTGATTGGAGATCGAAAGTAGTCCCCGCATATTTTTTAAGATTAGCAAAATTTTCTTTAGATACCACACTTCCAAAAATTAGATTGCTGAAATAAGTTAATCCAAGAATCGATGCCATTAATCTATCATGGTAGACAACGTCTTTAACTACAATGATTTTTGCATCACCTAGTATTGATCTTAACTTTTTCTCTTCCCGCGTTCTATTCCTTACAGGGACAAACAAAATTTTTGTATCTTGCAATCTTCTTGCCCCTGGACCAAACATAGGGTGTATGGAAATGGTAACAATCGACTTGGGAGCACTAATTAGAGATTTAAATATGCCTCCCTTAATAGATGATATTTCCAATAGTGCCGAGCCGTTCTTCATCAAATCAACAGATTTTTGGATCACTGAACTGGTTTTATCTGATGACACACAAATAATCACAAAATCTGCCTCTGCCACGCACTGCTTTAAGTTATTGCATTGGATTACATTATGAGGATGGTCGGCATTGGTTTTCTTAATATCATAAGAAAAGAGAACATTATCATGATTGGTCGCGAAGTAGGTGGAAAACCATTTCCCCATCTTCCCTTCCGCCCCGATTATAGCAATCTTATTTTTCATATCATATGTGGGTTACGAATTGAGGATTCTATAATATCCAATCCCTTGTTCAGTAACCTAGTTGGCTGGCAAACTGATATCCTAATAAAATCTGTATAGTTCCGTCCAAATCCGACTCCAGGAGCTACGGCTACGCCCATTTCAAGCAGGCGGTCCAGAAATGATCTTGGTTCAATACCGAGATTACTTATCTGAACAAACAAATACATTCCTCCGTCCGGACAGTAATATCTGACGGGCATAGAGTTCAATCTGTTCTTCACTACCTCAATCCTCTCCCTAATAATACGGACATTTCTAGTTACTTTCTTCTTCACTGCTGAAAGAGCTGCATATTGTATCGGTTCTGCAACACTCGTTACCGCCATCGCTTGAACTTTTGCCATTTTTTCTATGACCGCCTCATCGCCAATTCCAAAACCAACCCTGAACCCGGTCATTGCGTGACTCTTGGAGAAGGATGAAACCATTATGCCTTTCTCATACCCAAATTCCAGTATACTGCTAGATGTACTATACGAATACTCAGCATAAACTTCATCACTAAGGACAAAAACATCATTTACCCTTGCGAGATTAACTATATTCCTAAATATGTCCCTAGTAACTATTTTCCCAGTAGGATTATTAGGATAATTCAGCACGATCATCTTCGTATTTTCAGACATCAAGTTCTCGAGATGTTCCATTTGAGGAGTCCATTCCTCTGAGAGAGAGGTGCTTATTATTTTGACCTTAGCACCCATGAATTCAGCGCACTGTCTATAAGCAGGCCATGCTGGCTCAACTACAATTATTTCCTCTCCAGGATTAACAATTGAAGCTATCGCGCTGAATATGGCAAACCGCGCTCCGGGAGTAACTACCACCTGTTCCATTCCATGACACCTAAATTTTTTTGCAAGTTCTTTCCTAAGTGCAGGAACGCCAGCACTTTCAGTGTAGTGTACTCGACCTTTTTCAATGGCCCTTGACAAAGCATGAATAATTTGACGAGGTGGTAAGAAATCTGGTTCTCCTACTTCTAAGTGAACGATCTCTTTTCCTTCTTCTTCCAGCTTTTTTGCTCGCACAAATACGTCCATAGCAGTTAGGCTGTCCGCAGAAGTGGAGCGTTGTATCTGAACCTTGACGGATTGGCTAAGTAACAAATTCAGCAATCGTCCGGTAAAGTTTCTGTCTAGACCTATTCTTGCCCCTAATTCTTGTACATGATTGTGAATTTCTTGTTCTACGGCCTCATCTTCTATTTGTCTGTTCAGATTGGTCTTAATTGCACCAATCCTCTGAGCTATATCCATCCTATTTTTTACTAGCTTCATTATATCTACAGTTACCGACCTCATCAAGGTTCGGAGTTCTTCCAGGTCCTTACTATCGACCATCTCTTTTCCCTATTACTTGTGGTATGACCCCTGCCCGTAGAGCGTGATCAGAGATTACAAATGCTACTACAGCTTCGACTATTGGAGGCGCTCGTGGAACTACACATGGATCATGTCTTCCGGGTACATTGATATCACATTCTGAATAATTCAGGAGATTTACTGTCCTTTGTTTCTTGGATATAGATGACGCAGGTTTGAATCCAATTCTTATTTGTAGAGGCATTCCCGTCGTTAGCCCCCCAATAATCCCTCCAGAGTTGTTTGTTTTTGTCACAATCTTCCCTTCAGAAATGGAATATTCGTCATTATTTTCTGAACCTTTCAGTTTAGTACCAACAAAACCCGACCCAAATTCTATTCCCTTAACAGCTGGTATACTAAAAAGAGCTTTACTAAGATCGGATTCCATGGATGAAAAAATAGGTTCTCCCAACCCAACAGGCAATCCTCTTACTAGACACTCTATAACACCTCCTAGAGAGTCACCTTCTTTCCTTACTTTTACTATCAGAGATTTCATGCTTTCTGCCGATTCAGAATCTGGACATCTAACATCGTTTGAATAGGTGTTTGCCTTTGCTTCTTCAAATGTAATAGGCCTAGAAGTTATTTCTCCTATTTGCTGCGTATAGGCAACAACTTCGACACCTAGAGTGTAGGACAAGAGCTTTTGTGCGACTGCTCCGGCCATTACCATTGTAGCAGTCAACCTTCCAGAAAATCTACCACTTCCTCGATAGTCTTCAAATCCTTTATATTTTACTGAAGCAGGGTAATCAGCGTGACCCGGACGAGGAGTATTTTTTATGATATCGTACGGTCCGGAATCTTGGTCTTTATTCCAGATTAACGCACATATAGGAGCCGAAGTAGTAAATCCATTAAATATCCCTGACAGAATTTCAACTCTATCCTCTTCCTTCCGCTGAGTAGTAATTATTGACTGTCCTGGTCTTCTTTTGTCCAATGGTAGCTGTAAATCGACCTCTGATAACGGGAGGCCCGCGGGGCAACCGTCTAAAACCATTCCTACGCATCTACCATGGCTCTCTCCGAAACTCATCATTACCAATCTTTCGCCAAGAATATTTCCGACCATCTTTCGATTACCTTATTGGGATTCAGACCATATATATTGGCTTTATGATTTAGTTGTAATGCTTACTGCACGGTCAGTGATTCTCTATAACATTAGTCCTAAAAACTGAGATTTATCACTCTCGTCACGAGCATATGAAAATATATTGTAGGAACTAGAAAACAAATTACTCACCATTACTAATCACATTTTCAAAACCATGATATTCATACGTATATTAGAATAATCGCTTTTTGATCCATCAATGTTCACTGATCTCATTAATGCTATTAGAAAATTCAATTTTATCTATGAGGTTTTGTTCGAGTATATTTTTCTCGTAATGCCGTTTACTTTTTTTAATGTCATTTTATTTAGACTTTAGTATTTTATTTCTAAGACTCCACAGTAAGACAAACGGTAAGTATTTATTCTTTTTTATTTGGGTCCTTAAAACTTGTGGTCGGTCTACATGATGGTAATGTAATTTTTATCCGACCCATACCATTGAACGATGAATGCAGATAGGAATTTTAACTATGAAGTCTGGGCCGTGGAGAAAAAAACATATTCCATTTGAGGCTCCTAAAATTACGTCAATTAAGTTAGTTTACTGTTGAAGTGATCTATCAGTCTTGAACTCGGTTGACAATATATTTGACTCGCCTATAGCCCTATCAATCGTATTGCCTATTCGCAGCCCGTTACCACTGGCAGACGCCCACCCAATTAAGTGAAGGTAGCCTAGAAGAAAAACCATGTAACATATCTTAGTTATAAATTTCATCATCGATTATGGCAACTCTTCTAACTGATTTGCCTACTTATAGGGTTCAATATTTCCGCCAATTTTTTTTAGCTCGACTAGGAATTTTGGGTATGAGACATCAACTGAATCAGCACCCCTAATAACGGATCCATCTGTAAGCATCGCCGCAATGACAAAACTCATGAAAAGTCTATGGTCATCGTGGGCATCAAGGCAAGCTCTTTTCAATTCTCCTGTCTTATTAAGTAACAATTCATCATTTTTCATCTTAATTTCCAAGCCAAGTTTTGATAGTTCAGAGGCTATAATACCCGGTCTGTCAGTTTCCTTAAACCGAGCATGTGAAATCCCTATTACTTTGATTGGCTTCCTTGATTTAAGGGACAATATTGATATGGCAGGAAGTAAATCTGGAGTATCAGAAAGGTCAAACTCACCTCCTTCAAATGACTCGCATCTGGATACGGAGACGCGGCCACGACCCACATCTTTCCTAATTCTTGCGCCCAGTCTTTCAAGAAATTCAACGATCCTGGAATCTCCTTGGGGCAAGGAAAAATCCAAACCTGATACAATGAGCTCGTCAGCTAACATAGCTCCTGCGGATAGTAATAACGCGGCCGCAGAAAAATCTCCTGGAACGTTGAATGAGGTCGATTTATACCTCCCTTCTTTAACACTAAAGAATCTGTATTCAGAGGACTTAATACTGATTCCGAACTCCTTCATTATTGCGATTGTAGAATCTATGTAGGGACGGGATACTTGTCTACCTTCAATTTCAATTTCAAGATCAGATTTAGCATATATTCCAGAAATCAAGAGCCCGGATAGAAACTGACTGGAAATAGCTCCGCTAAGTGTGGTGGTTCCGCCCCTAATTCCACCTCCCTTAACAAGAATCGGGGCAAAACCGTTTAACCGTGTTGAATAGCATTCGACCCCGACCTTACCCAATGCTTGAATCATGGGATTCATTGGTCTTCTACGGATGCTTTTGTCCCCTGTGATTACTGTATAACCCTTTTTCACCAAAGCGGACATCGGAGTTAGGAACCGTAACGTAGTTCCTGAATTTTCGACATTAATAATATCGTTCGGCGGTTCAAATCCTTTTCTTCCTGAAATCATAATTTGGTTTGGTCGATCATTGATATCAACACCCAGCATTTTGCACGCCAATAAGGTCGCATTAGTGTCACGAGATCGAAGAGGATTAGTTATCAATGACTTCCCCTCTGCTAGCGAAGAAACCACTATGGCTCGATGAGTATAGCTTTTACTAGGAGGACAGTCGATTAAACCACTTAAAATAGATTTCCTTACTGTTACTGCCTCCATTCAGCTCACTAAAACTGCTTTCTCATTATTTATTGGTGACACTATCATATTACCAGGTAAGGGTTTGAAAGCTGACGTAATTCCGTTAACATTTTCTCTATATGCAACGGCTGCTACAGCGGGTCCATTCCCACTTATACTTGCAGCCAAGGCCCCATTCTCCAATGCAAGTCTTACAGGAAGATAATCCTCCAAAAGTACAGACGAACCTAAAACCCCGTTCAAGTTCATTGCCTTCCAATACTGTCCAGAAAATGCCAAATTAAAGGCATCTTGATATAGATCGGCCATGAGTTTTAATTTGGAGATACTTACACTTCTGATTTTCTGTGGTAAATATATAATTGCCACTATATCATCAGCACAAGAGTTTCGTTTAAGGACTTTTCGACCAAAATTATCGGTTGTAACAAAGCCGCCGTAAAGGCAAGCTGCGGAGTCATCATATGCTCCGGTAATTGTAGTTTTTGCATACAGAGCTGCTTCAGTGGCGATGTCCAGTATCTCCGAATCTGATTTGCGCTTCTCTAATAGCCCCGTACAAGCTAGGGCCACAGCGCATGACACAGCACTAGAGCTTTTCAATCCTACCCCCTTAGGAATATCTGAGCTAATGATAACCTTCAAGTGCATCTTCTTTGTAAAGTCTTTTGGAAGGACACTGTTAATTATGTACTTTACCATTTTATTTTCAGTACCTGGTTCATATGTTATTCCTGTTCCTTTTTCAGCGACTAATTCTGCTTTAACTTCTAGGGAAATGCCTAATGCGGATCCAAAACCGGTAGCAACTGCATTCACTATTGATATTGCACCATGAATCAAAGCGATCGACCTTAATGTCATTCTGGTTCACCAAATCCGCCAAATAATACCTTTTTCATAGGAGACATTGGAGGTCTGATACCTGTCCAAATCCTAAATGATTCTGCTGCCTGCTCCAATAGCATCTCATAACCATAGACAATTTTTGCATTTGCCCTTTTGGCATTTGAAATCAATCCAGTATTCATTGGACTATAAACAATATCGTATACAATAGAAGATTTCTGTATGTGCTTATAACTAATAGGGCTTAACTCCCCGGTCATTCCTATGGGGGTAGCATTAATGATCAAATCACTTGAAATTGAGAAATCAGGAATTTCATTCTGTTTTAAAGTAACACAATTTAAACCTTTATAGTTTGCAATCTTCACAAGTTCTTTCAATTTGACTTCGTTACGACTATAAATATAGATCTTAGATATACTTTTTTCTTCTGCCAAAGCGGTTACTATAGCCCGTGCAGCACCTCCTGCACCCAGTAATAAAACGGACATACCGTTAAATTTTACATTACGATTTCGCAACGGTGTGATGAAACCTTTAATATCCGTATTATAGGCAAGAAATTTACCATTTTCATTCTTAACTGTATTCACCGCGGTTGCGCTTTCGACAGTGTTATCTTTGATATCCACGTATTTAAGTATCTCAACTTTGTGTGGAATTGTAACATTAAATCCTGAGATATTTACTGATCTCAGGGAACAAATAGCACTAAATAGGTCATCTTTTGCAACCCTAAATGCAATGTAGGTACTATTAATGTTAAGTTTGCCGAAAGAGGCATTATGCAAAGCGGGTGATAAGGAATGTTCAATGGGGTCACCAATAATGCAATACGTACTAATCTTTTGCTCCACTATTAATCACAATTTTTACATAGACCATAATACAGTTTTCTTAACGATTCTATATTTATCTGTCCGGGAGCTGTGCTTCTATTAAATGAAGCATAAGTAAACGGCGCATTCCCGTATACCGTACACAATACTCTGGATAGTACACCCAACTCCCCCATAGCAAATGCGATTAGCGTAACATTCTTGATAGTGTCATAAACGGAAAGTATATTAATTGCATCCTGCAGTTTATTGGCCCTAGTAACGACTTTTAGGATGTTACTATATTTCTTCATTTTATGAATTTTCGTTATTAGGAGCGGTATTGTGGGAGTTCGTGCCAAATTGTGCCATGATACCATAATTGGGATTTTATTTTGTTGGATGAAGGTTGTTAGACCTTTGTTCTCTTTGAGTAGATTGAATTCTACATCGAGTAGCATTGGATATGCAAGACCAAGTATCTTAAGAATCTTTACTCGCTCTGATGGATTGTCCATGAAGTTTCCACCTTCGGATATGGGACGTAGTGTAAAGATTGCCCTGCTACGGACTTTCTCAAGAATTTTTTTTGCTATAACTTCTTGAATGTCACGCTTATTCATATAATCAAATCTAACTTCTACAAAATCGTTCGTTTTTTTATTTACACTACCGAGAAGTACCAATAAATCCTTAAACGAAGAAGGTGCCAAGGAAATGCATATTTTAGGCATTTCTATTTCTTATTGGTGATATTGGTTGCTCAATATTAATTTTTGATTTCCTATTTACGTACAATAGAACCGGACGATCCCCATAGGTTTACACAATTTTAAAATGCAACTTCGGCGGGTCCATGGGCCAAATTTTTTGTATATTAATTAAAAGACACAAGAAAAGCAAAAAATGTGAATTTACTTTAAGGTCGATAATCCTGGAACGCCAAGAATTTTTAAATTTGATTAGCCGCTCCAGAGAACAGTCCAGTTCCCTTCCACCAGAATGTGTACTTATCGAACTTATATTAAGCAAAGTTGTATCCCGCGGGCAGGATTTGCTCTAGGCTGGCACTACCAGACGCCATTTGAGCCTGCGACTCTTCGGTCACTGCAATTGTTTGCCTGATAGGCTGTTTCTCGCGGTCAGCTATCTTTAGCCGACTACTACAGCCGAAAGCTCTACCAGGCTGAGCTACCGCGGGACATTTTTCATCATGATTTACTTCCATATAACTACTTTGAGTTTGATTTAATCTACTATTAATTTCATAAATTGCAAGTACGCAAAGATGTATTACATGCAGACCTTCCTTCGTATCTTGAGTTTCGGCCATCTCATTCAAAACGGTCCAAATAAATTAGTTTTGACCCAGACAGTTTCAACCACCGCGTTCCATTCTTCTGAGAGTGGTGATGGTAGGCTCACGGTGGCTTTCTTCACGAGACTCCATATTTTTTAGCTTAACAATTACAAAATCCATTAACTTGTATTTAGCCCAAGTGTGGAATAATTCTGTCTAAATTATATGACATTATCAGTTCAGCTCCTGCCCGTTTCATTCCTATTAAATATGCCAACATCCACTCATCTTGGTCTATCAAGCCTCTTTCTGAAGCAATTTTCATCATAAGGTATTCCCCTGAAACATTTTGCACTGCCAATGGGCAACAGAATCTTCGCCTTGCTTCCATAATTATATCGGCCGCTGCCAAACTAGGTTTGATCATTACTATGTCAGCACCTTCGTTCAGATCTAGTTGTATTTCAGTTAGGATTTCACGCAAATTACCGGCTGAAACCTGGTATTTCGATTTATTGATTTTGTGATTCATTTGAAAGTTTGAGAAGGCGGCTGATCTAAATGGAGAATACAAGCTTGACGCAGTTTTTGCAGCGAAGGACATAATTTTTACCTTATGAAAACCATTCTCCCGGAGGCAATTTTTTATACTTAATACTTGACCATCCATCATCGAAGACGGAGCCACTATGTCAGCTCCTGATTCGGCAAGAGTCAATGCAATTTTATTCATGTTACTTATTGAAGCATCGTTATCTATGTCAGTACCTGATTTGTCCATAGTACCACAGTGGCCCGATAAGTTATACTGACATACACATACGTCTGCCAAGACTTTAATACTGTTTCCAAAATTCCTTCTTAGCACGTTTAACCCACTCTGTACTATACCGCGAGGATTCCAAGCTTCAGTTCCTAAAATATTCCGGAATTTTGGGATACCGTAGATCATAATATTAGTTATTCCCATATTGACGATTTTCTGAATTTCTTCGACAAGTGCAGAAACTGGAATTGTAACAAGCGAGGTTCCGGAATCTTGATGGAGTGATTCACTCAAAATTAAAGGCATGATCAAATTTCGTTTTGTAAGATTGACCTTGGATGCCATATTTTCAAAAAGAGACATTTTGGAGTCCATTTCTTTCAAGGGTGATAGGTGATGGAATAAATCATATGAATACGTTATGCAATTAATTAACCCCAGTTATTGCTTTAACTATTTTCTAATCCAACGATTTTTAGTTGCCCAATCTAACGGAGGAATAACTTAAAAGTATAATGGCCATTAATTCATAATTAGGGTTGTATAGATGGTCAGTATCCACATACCTAGGTTAAAATGTGAATTCTTAACGAATGAACGTATCCTCTTACAACAGCCAATATACAAAAAATGTTTAAGTTTAACGTTTCGGCTCCGAAGGATACTAGATTTTATGTAGGGCAACAATTAAAGATATCCCAGAGTCAAATTTTATCGGTGCAAAAGGTTACAATAGGAATCCCTTCATACAATGAAGCTGGAAATATTAAGGCATTGTTAGATCGTATCTTGTCAGGTGATAACCATGCCTTTCAAATATTAGAAATAATAATTTCCGATGATTCTACCGATGAGACTTGCGAAATTGTTAGGGATTATTGCTCGTCCCGTCATGGCAATAATATAAGATTATTTCATCATGACAAGCGTCGAGGAGCCGCCAGTGCGTGGAATGAAATAATTTATCACGCACAAGGGAATCTAATAATATTGTATGACGCTGACGTATTGCCTGACACGAACTGTACTAAGGAGCTTATATCTTCAATTGACGGGAATGTAGTAATGTGTGCATCAAACCCGGTACCGGTTCTAGGAAAAGGGATTGCAAGCAGAGGGTCTGTCTTCATAGGGAAATGGTTGGAAAGAGTGAGATCTAAGCAACTATCTCAATATACCGTAATGGGTAGAGGCCTTGCCCTACAAAGTCAAATAGCAAAGAAAATTGTGATTCCTTCAAACACTATCGCAATAGATCTATATTTACAAAATGCAGTATTGGGGATGGGCTATAACGTTGCCTACAACAAAAATGCGAGGTTAAGTTTTATACCAGCTAGTACGTTCGAAGATTTCTCCTCCCAATTTATGAGAGCCATTAATGGCCACAACCAACTAGCTGAGATGAATAAGAGAACAAATATTCACCTAAATTTCAGGATGGTTATCACTTCTACAGTCCTTAGTGCAATAAAAGACCCCATGGGGGCGGTGTCCACTGGGATATGTTTCCTACTCTTGCCATATTTTTTAACGAGGATTGACAATTTTAATACTGCCTTATGGAGTTCACCGAGGAGTACCAAGAATTCTTAAATGGAATCATATTTTCAACCAGTTGTTGATGATATCTAGTTTTTTGAAACTAAAGATTTTCTCCAGTATCATTCATCCCTTTTACTCTGGCTCCTCCAACAAGATTTGTTAATTGGCCTTTCATCGAAAAATGACTAGTTGCTCGCTTGCACGCGTAAACTAGAATCAAAAGTTCATCTGATTAAAAGAATTATAAATATTTATCAGTTTCTTGATAATTATTAGAGGTATGAATCAGCAGTATGGCTAATCTCTCTTAATCTTACAGACCATAAACTTCGATTTTCGTTGGAACAATCAAGCTCTATTACTTCGGGTATGCAGACCTTGTCAATGCCTGATTTAGTAACGTAAGACGATTTATTTGACTACATTTCAAGCTAACTTTTATGTCTATGTAATACTATCGAAGCTGAATGAAGATTGTAACTGCTGCAGCCTGCAGAACTAAACTTTTTTATTCAGTTATCAATATACTAATCCTGAGCTACTTCGGTATCTCCGGCAGAGAAAATACTTTTGTCATCGGATAAGTCAGTCTGCCGGAGCTTTCAAATCTTATCTTCGACAGGATTATCATGACTAATGTGACACAATTAGAGATCACTTTAGTAACACTGCCGGTAGTCCTCCGAATTTGGATGCAAGAACATATGTTCTATGTGCAATCCTAATAGTCTTTATTTGGATAGGCTTCGCTGCTAATCGAATTCATGCGAAATCTAACTTCAATGACCAAAAGAGTATCCGAATTTTTGAAAACGGACAAGTATCCGTTAATCTAACATTTCATGAAGGCGAAAAATATCAACAGTTTGCAACGATGACGGCCTATGGAAAGGCGACTATTATAAAGCCAGTGACTCAATTACTTCCCATATACCATCTCCGTGATTTCTTATTTCAAGTCTTATCCAACTAGAGAAAGTATTCAAATACATAATTCAGATTTTTTTATACTTAACTTTAGTTCATGATGAACAGCCGCTTGCTTATAGCAGGTTCCCAATTCTCCCTGTCAACTAAACATTCTGTACAATCGATATGATTTATTTCAACCGACTATAATAAGTCCAGAGGGAATGTATCAGCATAAGAAGTGTAGCCCTTTGTTACTTAAGTATTAATAAATTCAATTACTATTTTTCATTGCTGAACCCAAACCCCGGTAGCCTATTGTCCTATCCCTACTTCGCTATTTCTACCGTGGAAATATTATCACCCCGTTCTATTAGCTCTGCAGGGTACTTCTAATCCTTAAGTTCTTGCCGGGTTTTAGCTTAATCAAGCTCCAAGTTCTATTTTAATTCGCAATCCAATCTCACCTTTGGGTAGGTTTAGTCTGCAATCTTATTCCCCATCCTGCCACAATATTGAAATAAATTTTTTAATTTTTTGTTAAACTTTATCTTGAAATTTTGCGTTCGTTAGTTTACGCTGCAACAAGAACAACACTAGCCTATAGGCAGATCTTAGCCGTTGTATTCTCACTATGGTCTGGATTAACAACTACTATTTATCCATCCCAGAACATTTTTTTACATTTAGCTTCAAAAACTTTTTAAAACACACAAACTATAAGAGGCAGGGGTTTGGTAAGCACGTTCAGTTCATGCTACTTGGTAACTTTAACGGGTCTCATTTCAAATAAGTT
>Ga0065715_10000251_pt1 | contig 29530 bp, 24 predicted proteins | sample MisBulReplicate1_FD_59102 | JGI IMG/M metagenome (GOLD analysis project Ga0065715, IMG submission 59102) | Miscanthus rhizosphere microbial communities from Kellogg Biological Station, MSU, sample Bulk Soil Replicate 1 : eDNA_1 v2 (version 2) | ecosystem: Host-associated > Plants > Roots >...
GCCATCATCATCGCCTGCGTGGCGCTCGGGGCGTCAGTCGTGCCGGCGCGCCGAGCCGCTGTTGTCGAACCGATCGTGGCTCTTCGGCAGGAGTGACTGACTCGCACCGAGGTGTCTCTATCGTGTGCCGCGATCACCTCTTTGCCAGGATGAGGTGTGAGTCGCCGAACTCGTGCCACAGATAGCTGTGCTGCCGGGCTTCAGTGTAGGCTCGCTCCAAATGGCACCGTCCGCACACGCTCCCGACGATTCCGGATGCCACCCGTTCGAGCATCGCGAGGTGCGTCGCCCGTGGTTCATGCAGGCCGGTAATCAACCCGGTGACGGATCGCAGCGGCCGATCTGGCGTGATGACGAGGTTCGTCCATCCTTCGCCCGGGAACGTGTCGCGGCGCTCGTCCGTCACGGTCTCCAGTGCGCGGACCACCGTCGTGCCGACGGCGATCACACGCTGGCCGGCGCGCCTGGCAGAGGTGACTCGCTCCGCGGTGCGGCGCGGCACCCGGTAGAACTCCTCGAATGGAGGCTCGTGACTTTCCAGGCTGGCGACGCCGGTGTGCAGCAGCACCGGCGCGATCTCGATGCCGCGCGAGACCAGGCGCGTCACGAGCTCAGGCGTGAACGGCCGGCCGGCGGACGGCATCTCCGCGCTTCCCGGTTCGGTGGCGAAGACGGTCTGATACATGGAGGCTGGCCATGGCCGCCTCACATACCCGTACCTGATGGGGACGCCATGGCCCTCGAGGTACGGAACGAGCGGACATGGCAGCTGGAGCGCTGCGATCCACAGCCGGGATCGCGCTGTGATCGACGTGAACGGGTAGGGCGCCAGCAATATGATCTCTCCGCCCGCCGGCAGCCGGAATCTCGTGCCCGCTCGCGCGTCGGTGAAGGGGAGCGACGCTGCGCCTTCGTGCCCGGGGCGCCTCACCTCCACGCTCCAGAAACCTCCGGGCAGCCCGGTCGAAAGATGGATCTCGAAGGCGCCGTCATCGGAGACTGCCGCGATCGCGGCGTTCAACGTGCCGCTCGTGTTGACGACGAGCAGATCGCCCGGCGACAGCCATCGAGACAGCTCGCTGAAACGCGCGTGTTCGATCGCGTCGTGTTCGAGATCCGACACCAGCAGACGCACCTCGTCGCGCCTGAGCCCGCGTGCCTCCGGCGGCTCCGCGGCTTCGAGCTCCGCAGGCAGCTCGAAGCCCTCGATCACACCTGCTGCAGCCATCGCGCGTCCTCCTGCTGGGCCGCGAAGCGCTCGCCGCTGATGTCGGCGGGCCTCTGGTCGAGGAGCCAGTGCCAGAAGGGCGCGGTCACCTCCGGCAGCGGCCGATCCGAGATGTCTTCGCCGGGGAACGCCTCCTGGTGCATGCGCGTGCGCATGTCGCCGGGATCGACGATCACCGCCGCGACGCCCCGTTCGCGAAGCTCGGTCGCCAGCGTCCTCGTGAGCAGTTCCAGGGCGGCCTTGCTGGCGCCGTACGGTCCCCAGCCGGGATAAGCCGCCCGCGCGGCATCGCTCGTCACGTTCACGATCAGGCCGCGCCGCTCCGCGAGCAATGGCACGGCCAGTTGAATCAGGGCGATGGGCGCGCCTGTGTTGACGGGGAACACTCGGCCGAACCGCTGCACCTCGAATTCCATCAGCGGCCCGATGCCGCCCAATTCCGACGCGTTGTTCACGAGCACGTCCAGTCCGCCAAGCGCGCGCGCCGCGCCGACCAGCCGCGTCCGCACAGCGGCGTCGGTGATGTCACCGGCCACCGGCACCGCGGTCACGCCATTTCCGGCGAGCGAGTCGGCCACATCCTGCAGCGGCGCCGGATTTCGCGCGCCGACGACCAGGTGATAGCCACGCCCGGCGAGCACCCGGGCTACCACCTCTCCAAGGCCCCGGCTTGCGCCGGTCACGATTGCCACACGATTGGTCGTCTCAGTCATTGCCGCCCCCCTACGCACCCTACGCACCCTACGCACCTTGCGCACCTTGCGCACCTTGCGCACCTTGCGCACCTTGCGCACCTTGCGCACCTTGCGCACCTTGCGCACCTTGCGCACCTTGCGCACCCTATCCCCAGCGTCCAACTTCAAGTGCACTTGAAGTCAAGCGGTATTTCTGGAAAACTCGGGTGATGGACGACGTCCTGACGATCGGAGAGGTCGCAAAGCGCAGCGGCGTCGCTCGTTCCGCGCTGCGTTTCTACGAAGAGCGCGGGCTGATTCGGTCGGTGCGCAACCGCTCCGGCCATCGCCGGTACCCGCGGGGGGTTCTCAGGCGGGTCGCCTTCATCGTCTTTGCGCAGCGGATCGGGTTGTCGCTCGAGGAGGTTGCCAGGGAGCTGGCGAAGCTGCCCACCAATCGCGTGCCCGAGCGCGCCGACTGGGCGAAGCTGTCGGCCGGGTGGACCGCGCGGATTCGCGACCGCATCGCGGAGCTCGAGCGGCTCCAGGCCGGCCTCACCGAGTGCATCGGCTGCGGCTGCCTGTCGCTGGACCGGTGTCGGCTGGCCAACCCGGGCGATCGCGTCGCACGTCGCGGACCCGGCCCGCGCTACTGGATGGAGGGGGCAGGGCGACGCGACCGATGAGATTGACGGCGGCGCGCGAGGAGTATCCTCTGAAGATTCTGCCCGCCAATGCTGCGCCGGGAGAGGGTGTATGCCGCCACGGTCTGATCAGAAGTCCAAATCCACATGGCGCTCTTCACGGAGTAAGGCCGGCAAGGCGAAGGCCCCGATCGCCGACACCCTCGATGTGGCGCTCGTCGCCAACCTGCATCACCTTCAGGCCGCGTTGCCCGAGTACGCGACGCTCAACGACTGGTACATGGCGCTGTCCTACGCCGTTCGTGAACGCTTGATGGCGTGCTACCTCAACACGCTGGAGCAGATAGCGCGAGGACGACCCGCACCGAAGGTGGTGGCGTACTTGTCGGCGGAGTTCCTGACGGGGCCGCACCTGGGCAACGGCCTCGTGAGCCTGGGCCTCTGGGAAGCGGCAGAGCAGGCAGTGTCGAAGGCCGGTCAGACCCTGTCGCAACTCCTGGAGCAGGAGGAAGAACCGGGCCTCGGCAACGGGGGGCTGGGACGTCTCGCCGCGTGCTACATGGACTCACTCGCGACGCTCGGCGTGCCTGCCATTGGTTACGGGATCCGGTACGAGTTCGGCATCTTCGACCAGATCATTCGCGACGGCTGGCAGGTGGAGATCACCGACAAGTGGCTGCGCTACGGCAACCCGTGGGAAATCGCGCGGCCGGAAGTGACCTACGACGTGAAGTTCGGTGGCCGCACCGAGCAGTCCCACGATCGCGATGGCCGCTTTCGCATCCGCTGGGTTCCAGAAACCGTCGTCAAAGGCATCGCGTACGACACGCCGATTCCCGGCTATCGCTCGCAGACGGCGAACATACTTCGCCTCTGGAAGGCGGAAGCGACCGAATCGTTCGACTTCGATGCCTTCAATGTCGGCGATTACTACGGCGCCGTCGAGCAGAAGGTCGCGTCCGAGACCATCTCCAAGGTCCTCTATCCGAACGACGAGCCCCAGTCGGGCAAGCAGCTCAGGCTGCAGCAGCAGTACTTTTTCGTCTCCTGCTCCCTGCAGGACATGATTCGCCTGCAGCTGGCGAGAGGAGAGTCGCTGGAGGGCTTCGCGGACTGCTGGGCGGCGCAATTGAACGACACCCATCCGTCAATTGCCGTTGCCGAGCTGATGCGCCTGCTGATCGACGACCATGTGATGGAGTGGGATCAGGCCTGGAGCATCACGCAGCGGACGTGCGGGTACACGAATCACACCCTGCTGCCGGAGGCGCTCGAAAAATGGCCGCTTCCCCTATTCGGCAGGCTCCTGCCGCGCCACCTGGAAATCATCCTCGAGATCAATCGCCGCTTTCTCGATGCCGTGCGGGCACGGGTGTCCGGCGACGAGGATCGCGCACGCCGGCTGTCGCTGATCGACGAGAGTGGTGAGCGGTTCGTCCGAATGGCCAATCTGGCCTGCGTTGGCAGCCATGCGATCAACGGCGTGGCGGCGCTCCACACACAGCTGCTGAAGCAGACCGTCCTCAGCGACTTCTTCGCGGTGATGCCGGAGCGGTTCATCAACGTCACGAATGGGGTGACGCCGAGGCGCTGGATCGTCCTGAGCAACCCGGCACTGAGCACGCTCATCACGAGGCACATCGGCGACGCGTGGATTTCGAACCTCGAGAAAGAGCTCGCCCGCCTCGAGCCGTTGGCTGACGACGCGGCGTTCCAGAGCGACTGGCGGACCGTCAAGGCTCACAACAAGGAGGCGCTGGCGCGCATTCTCGAGGAGCGAACCGGCATCGCGGTCGATCCGCAATCGCTCTTCGACATCCAGGTAAAACGGCTGCACGAGTACAAGCGACAGCACTTGAACGTGCTGTATCTCGTGACGCTGCTCAATCGGCTCAGGCGCACACGCGGCGCCATCGTCCCGCGCACCGTGATCTTCGGAGGCAAGGCCGCTCCGGGATATCGCATGGCGAAGCTGATCATCCGGCTGATCAACGGTGTGGCCGACGTGATCAATGCCGACCCAGCGGTGGCGGGGCAGTTGAAGGTCGTTTTCCTGCCCGACTTCAATGTGAAGAGCGCTCATCGTGTCTACCCCGCCGCCGATCTGTCGGAGCAGATCTCGACGGCCGGGAAGGAGGCCTCCGGCACCGGCAACATGAAGTTCTCGATGAACGGCGCGCTGACGATCGGCACACTGGATGGCGCCAACGTCGAGATCCGCGACGCCGTGGGCCACGAGAATTTCTTTCTGTTCGGGCTGACTGCGGACGAGGTAGGGCGCAGGAGGGCCGACGGATACACTCCCCGGGCGATCTACGAATCGAACGCCGAGCTGCGCGAGGCCGTCGATCTCATTGCCAGTGGCGCCTTCTCGGGCGGCGATCGCGAGATGTTCCGGCCCCTGATCGACTCGCTGCTGACACACGACGATTACATGCTGTTCGCCGACTACCAGGCGTACGTGGACTGCCAGCAGCGCGTGTCCGAGTTGTATGGCGACACCCGTCGCTGGACCGAAATGTCAATCCGGAACGTCGCCCGCGTCGGCCACTTCTCGTCGGATCGGTCGATTCTCGAGTACTGCCGGGAGATCTGGCACGTGGGCCCGGTGTCACCAGGCCAGGAGTGAGCCATGGAACGGCCGTCGTCGCAAGCCGAACACGTCCGCGGGCGCGCACGAGCATGGCAGGGATCGGACGGGCATCGCGAACTGGACGTGGCCGTACTGGAAAAACAGGAGCGTCCGCCTGTCGATCGCCAGCGCTGAAGCCGTTGAATCGCGTGCCACCCTCGAGGCCGACGTCTGTGTGGTCGGTGCCGGGCCCGCCGGCCTTGCGATCGCGCGCCAACTGGGCGAGCTCGGGCGGACCGTGCTGCTCCTGGAGTCTGGCGCCCTCGCAGTCGATTCGGCGACGGCCGAACTGAACGAGCTCGCCGACGCAGGACCACCTCGGCATCGATCCGGCCCCGCGCGAGACCGCCGTTTCGGCGGCAGCCTCTGGTACGGGCGCCTCGTCACCTTCGATCCGATCGACTTCGACGCCCGTTCGTGGGTCCCTCTGTCCGGGTGGCCGATTGCGCGGGCGGAGATCGACGCGCGCATCGACGCGGCCGCGGACTTTCTTGGACTACGCGCGCCGCGCTCGCTCTCGAAGGAGTTCTGGCAGCACGAGCCCGCCGCGCGGCTGTTCGACGGCGGCGGACTCTCGCCACGTATTCATCTGATCGTCAGCCAGAAGGATCTCGGTCGCCGGCACAGGACTGCCATTGCGAGCAGCCGCCGCGTCACCGCGCTGCTCCACGCCACGGTCGTCGGCATCGACGTCGACCCGTCCACGCGGGTGGTGACGGGGATGCGCGTGCGCAGCCTCGCGGGTCGCGATTTCACGGCTCGGGCGGGAGCGTACGTGCTGGCGTGTGGCGGCCTCGAGAACGCGCAGCTGCTGCTTGGCCTGGCGGAGGACCGGCCGGGGGTGCTCGGGTCGAGCGAGCAGGCGGTTGGACGGTACCTGATGGACCACCCGCGCGTCGACGGACTGGCCCGCCTGCACCTCAATCCGTCGCACCCGTCGTACCTCGCGCTGTTCCGGCGACTCACCGAAGGCCCCTCGCGCGAGAGTGGGAGCCGGCTGATGATCGCTGCGGGGCCGAGCGAGGCGACTCAGCGGACGGAGCAGTTGCTCAACGCATGCGCGTTCTTCTACATCGAGAGCGCGCCGGAAGTGAGAGCCGTCCGGGATGTGCTCGACGCCGCCGTGGAGCGCGGGTGGCCGGCCGACGTCGGGCAATTCGCGCGCGGTGTGCCGACGATGGCGCGCGCGGGACTGGCACGGCTTCGTCGGCGGCCATACAAGCTCCGGAGTCTCGTGATGGTGGAGCAGCTCGAGCAGGCGCCGCAGGCGGACAGCCGTCTGACGCTCGGGCGCGAACGCGATCGCATGGGCCGCCGCCGGCTCCGCCTCGACTGGCGCGTGAGTGCTGATACCGTGCGCACCCACCGCCGCTTCCATCGCCTTCTCGCAGACCGAGTAGAGAGGCAGGGCATTGGACGACTGGACAGCTCTCTGCTGGGCGATCCCGCGTTCGAGCCCGCTTACGGAGACGCCGCGCATCCGATGGGATCGACCAGGATGTCCTCGTCGCCCGACACGGGTGTCGTCAATCGCGACCTGCGCACGCATGCGATTCCCAACCTTTACGTCGCGGGATCATCCGTCTTCCCAACAGGCGGGCACGCGAACCCTACGCTCTCGATCGTGGCGCTCGCGCTGCGCCTCGCGTCGCATCTGGCGGCGGCTGACGGGGCGAGGGCGTAAAACGGGCGCTGGCGTGGAATATTCGCAGCAGCGGTCAGGTTTGCACCTGTGTGGAATACATGAGACTCATTCGTATCCTTGCCATTTCTGGCAGCCTTCGGCGCGCCTCGACCAACAGCGCGGTCGTCCGGGCCGTGGCGCGGCTCGCCTCCGGACCGGTGCACGTATCGGTCTACGACGAGCTCGACCTGCTGCCGCCCTTCAATCCAGACATCGACGAGGACGTTCTCGATCCGGTCGTGGCCAGATTCCGCTTCCAGCTTGGGGCGGCTGACGGCGTGGTGATCTCGAGCCCCGAGTACGCCCACGGCGTGCCCGGCGTTCTCAAGAACGCACTGGACTGGGTGGTTGGCAGCAGCGAGCTGGCGGATAAACCCGTGGCGCTGATCAACGCGTCACCGAGGGCGACCCATGCCTGGGCGTCGCTCGCGGAGACGCTGACCGTCATGTCCGCGCATGTCGTGCCGGAGGCGTCGATCACCCTGCCGTTGCAGGGCCGGTCGCTCGACGCGCTTGGTATCGTCGAGGACCCTGTGCTCGCGGCGGCGCTGCGGTCCGCAATCGAGGCGCTGACCACGGCGGCGCGCCACCCCGTCGCGCGCTGAGCGGCTAACTGCGCCGGCTGTCGATGTCGTGCAGGAGCGAGTCGATCGAGGCCGTGCGGCCCGCGGCGTAAGCGCGCGCCCAGCGATCAGGCCCCAGGCAGGCGGAGCCCTCACGCCTGGCCGCTTCCTGGAGGTCATCGATGGACTTGTCGGCCGCCGTCGCGCCAGTCAGGTCGGTGATGGCGTCTCGAGCGCCCAGAATCCGTGCGGCCCAGGCATGATCGCCTTTCAGCGACGCCGCAGTCGCCAGGGGAGCCAGCGCGTACACGAACGCGAAGGTGTCGTGCAGGCGCCGGATGTGGGACAGGCTCTCGCGCACGCGGGCGATGGCCTCGTCTGCATTGCCTCGACGCACTGCGAGGATGGCGCGAACGTGCAGGTTCAGCAACTGGAACCACGATCCGAAGTCCCGAAGCTCGTAGGTCGCTTCGTCCAGCAGACGGTCGGCTTGGTCGAGGTCCCCGGTCGCCGATGCGACCCATGCCATGCCGCTCAACGCATTGCCGATGTGCCAGGTCCTCGGCCGGCCCTGGCACGCCGCGAGGCATCGGGAAAACCGATCGCGTGCCGGCGCTTCGTTGCCAACCGCATGCTCGACGTGACCCAGGATGAGCTCCGCCTGGGGCAGCCAGTCCGCGGCAGCCTCGCCGTGCTCGAACGCGAGGCACCGCTCCAATGCCCGGCGTGCGCCATCGAGCTTCCCCTGCACGTACTGCAGTGACGCGGCGGCCACGAGGCCGCGACACTCGACCTCCGGCGCGAGCGGCGTGAGAGCAAGTGTCCGTTCGCACAAGTCGAGCCCCTCTGTGGTGTGGCCGCGGATCACCCAGAAGTTGAGCAGCCCGTACACGATGGCGGTGGCCTCGGCGGGACGGCGTTGCTCGATCAGCCATGCCATCGTGCGGCGATATGTGTCGAGATCGTCGCGCACGCAGTCCAGCCACTCTCCCTGAGCCGCTCCACTCATTCCAATAGCGGCCGCCTGCGCTTCGTTGACGCAATGTCGCGCCAGTCCTTCCATGGCGTGGCCGCGCTCGCCGGCCGCATCGAGTTCGAGCGCCGCGTACGCGCGCACCGTTTCGAGCATCCGATACAAAGGACGCGTCGTCAGGGACGTTTCCGCACGCAAGAGAAGGCTCTTGTCGATCAGGTCGGCTGCCGCGGCCAACACGAGGTCTGGCGACGGCCGCTCATCTTCGGCGACGACCGCCGCGGCCGCTTCGATCGAGAACCGCCCGGGCAGGACACCCAGGCGCCGGAACACGCGCTGCTCGCCGGGGTCGAGCAGCTGGTAGCTCCACGCGACGGTGGCGTTCATCGTCTGCTGACGTTCCGGGAGATCGCGCGGAGCGATGGTCGATAGCGGCGCGTCCTCGGCGAGTCGCAGGAGCAGGTCTTCCGGGGAGAGCACTTTCAACCATGGAGCCGCCAGCTCGAGCGCCAGGGGGAGTGCATCCAGCCGCCGGCAGATGGCCGTGACCGTCGCGATGTTCGCGGGCGTGAGCTGGAAGCCTGGCTGCACATCACGAACGCGGTCGACGAACAGCCGAACCGCCGGTGAGCTCGCCGGATCGCCAGGCGAGGCCGCATCAGCGCCCACGTCGAGGGCAAGGGGTCCCACGCCAAATTCTCGTTCGCCCCGCACGCGGAGCGGAGCGCGGCTCGTCACCAGGACTCGGAGAGCGGCCACCGACGATAGAAGTTCGGCGACGAGCGGCCCGGCGTCGAGAACCTGCTCGAAATTGTCGAGGACGAGCCATGTCGGCGTCCCGTCGCACGACGCCCGGGCCCGGCGCGCCAGGTCGACGGCGGTGTTGTCCAGCAGCCCGAGGGCTTCGGCAATCGCCGACGCCACGAACGCGGCGTCACGAATGGCCGCCAGGGGCACGAACAGCACCCTGGCCGCGCCGTCGGAGGAGATCTGCCGCGCGATCTCGAGCGCCAGGCGGGTCTTGCCTGCGCCGCCCGGTCCGGTCAGCGTGATGAGCCGTGCGGAGGAATCGGCCAGCCACTGGTGGAGCGTCTTGACGTCCTCGTCGCGGCCGAGCAGCCGCGTGGGCGCCAGCGGCAGCGACACGCCACTCGCGTTGTCCCCTCTGCGGTCATGAGCCGGAGTCCTCGCCGTGGTCAGCAGTTGATCGCGGGTCTCGCCGGTCAGGTCGAGCGCGGCCGAGAGCGCCCGGACGGTGTCAACCTGGGGCCGCCGTCGTTCGCCGCGCTCGAGGGCGCTCACGGCATGCACCGACAGGCCCGCGATCGTCGCGAGCTCCTCCTGAGTGAAGCCCGCGGCCTCGCGAAGCTTCTTGAGCTGCACTCCAAACGTCCCTGGAGCACCCGATCTCATCCGGCGATCTCCGCGTCGAGCAGGGCCTTCGCCTCGGACACGTCGAGCGTGTCGAGCCCTTCCGTGAACGTTTCGAGGATCGGCTGTATGAGTGCGAGCGCTGAGTAGGGCAGGCCGTGGGTCCGCGCGAGACGCACCAGGCTCACAGCCGCGCGCAGCTCGATGGCCCGCGCGTGCTGTTCACGGGCTATTGCCATCGACTGCCGGAAGTTGCTCTCGGCTGCGTCAATCGCGGAGGAGTCACGCTTCAGCAGCAGCTCGCCCTTGAGGCGAAACAGCTCCGCCTGATACCACCGCTCCTCTGTGGCGCTAATGATCGCCAGCGCCTCATCCACCACCTCCAATCCCTCGTCGGGGTGTGAGGCGGCGTGCAACGCCTCGGCCAGCAGGCCCAGGCTGTGCGGCCGCATCAGCTGAGCACCGGTGGTCTGCCAGACTGCCAGTCCCCGGCGTACTTGCTGGATCGCGTCTTCGTCGTCCGAGTGCCCCACAAGAGCCCACCCTCGGAGGATGGTCCCCATCGTGTGGTACAGGACCAGGCCATGTTCGGTTGACAGGGCGATGACGGCGTCGGCGTATCCCAGCGTCAGCTGGCGTTCCCGTCGGAGCTGGTGGAGGACCGCGGCAAACCCCAACGCGTGCGCCAGGCTGTGAGGTTCCGACAACTCGCGGGCCTGGCACACGGCCTCCTGCATGCGGACGAGCGCCTGATCGGGCGAGCCGCAGAACCAGAGCGACCAGGCGGCGAAACACCGCATTGCCACGCCAGGACTCAGCGCGTACAGGAACGCGTCTTCGCGGTGCTGGTCGGGCTTGTAGAGCGCCATCGCCTTCTCGAAGTGCTCCACGGCGAGTGGGAAGTCGCCTCGATGCGTGAATGTGATCTCGAGCGCCCAATGCCCCCGCATGGCCATCCCGGCGTACGACAGGCGCCCGCCGAGCCGCAGAAACTCGCTGGCAATGTCGATCGCGGCCGGGAGGTTGGCGCGGAGGAGAGTGAAGGTCCAGAGTCCCCAGAGCACCTGCCCGATCTCTGGCCTGTCGCCCAGCCGATCGCAGAGTGCTCTGGCCCGGTGGTACACCTCTCCCACTGCGGGTGCCGCGTAGCCTTCAGTGGCAACCAGAGGTACGCCCAGCGTGAGCTGGAGCTGCAGCTCCTGCCGGATGCGGTCGGGGGTGTCGGGCAGCGACGACAGCAGCTCGAGCCCGCGCCGTGAAAGAGCGATGGCCTCGCGGTACGCCGAGCGGCGCATCGCGTTCGCGGCGGCCACTTGAAGGTACCTCGCCGCCCGCGAATCGTCTGACGCGCGCTCGAAGTGCATCGCGAGCTCCGCGGCGATCTCAGTTGCACGGTCGCCGTACACCTGCTCGCCCCGCAGGGCCAGCCGCTTGTGCAGCAGCACGCGCCTTGCCGCAGAAATCCGGTCGTAGAGCACGTTGCGATACACGGCGTGGACGAAGCTGAAACGTCCGACGACGAGTCCGCCCGGGAGCGTCTGCACGCCGCTGTCGCGGATGAACTGATGACGCCGCACCAACTCCTCGCACGTGCCTTCGATTGTTGCGGCGTCCTCGTCGAGTGCTGCCGCCACCGCGTAGGGCGAGAACTCCGCGCCGGCCACGCTCGCGGCCTCGAGGATGCGCTGCTCGGGTGCGGCCAGGTGATCGATCTGCTTTTCGATCAGGTTCCGGATGGAGTCGGGCACGCCGAGCTTGATCTGGTCGATCTCGGCGGTCAGGCGCGCGCCCGTCTCATCCGCGGTGACCAGGCCTGCGCTAACCAGGTAGTCAACGGTGTTGACCATGAAGAGCGGATTGCCCTCCGTCCGGTCGTGGATAAGTGCCGCCAGCTCAGCCGAAAACCGATGCGCGGGGAACCTCGCCGACAGGTAATCCGCAACCGCCCGCTCGCTCAGGTACTCGAGGGGCAGCTCTTCGCACTGGTGCTTGACAGCCAGCTCCTGTTTGACAGCCTTCAGCGGATGCCCGCTCGCGATGAGCTCTGCCGCCCGGTACGTACCAACGACCATCAGCCGGGCTTCGCCGCGCTGCCGCGCCAGGTACGAGATCAGGTCCAGCGTCGAGTAGTCGCTCCAGTGCAGGTCTTCCAGCACGAGCACGAGAGGGGCTTCAGCCGTGAGGACGTCAAGCGCGTCCCCCATCTCTCGCAGCATCCGCTCACGCGTGGCGCCGAACACTTCGCGCCCGAAGGCCTCGCGATCCTCCGCCCTCACGAGCGATGGCATCTGCAGCAGCCACATCGGCGCGTGAGCCCGCAACACATCGACCACGACGGGGTGCTGCCGGCAGAGCTGCCGGATCGCTTCGAGAACCGGCAGGTACGCCTCGCCGGTTCCGTACTGTTCCAGGCATTGACCGGTGGCGATCCGCACATCGCGATCGCCCGCCATGTTGCGCACGAACGCATCGAGCAGCGTCGTCTTACCGATGCCCGCTTCACCGCTCACGAAGACAATCTGCCGCTCGCCCGCGCGCATCTTCTCGAGCCACGCCTGCATGCGCGACAGCGCGCGCTCGCGTCCGACGATGCCGCGGCCGATGGCCGGCAGTTCCGACGCCGGCCGGGACACCACGCCCGAACCATCGCCGTCGGCCGGCGACGCAGTCCCCGGGCCAACGCGCCCGATGAAGCGATACCCGCGGCGATGCGATGTTTCGATGAAGCGGGGCGACCTCGAGTCGTCGTCGAGTGCTTCCCGGAGCTGGCGGATGGTGACCTTGAGCACACCGTCACCCACGAAGGTGTCACCCCAGGCCGCCGCGATCAGGTTTTCTTTCGTGACGAGCTGTCCTGGACGCCCGAGCAGATGTTCGAGGACGGCGAATGCCTTGGGTCTCAGCTTGATGGACTGAGAGCCCCGCCACAGGCACTCGTTCACCAGGTCGAGGTCGAAGTGGTCGAAACGGATACGGCGCTCTTCGTTCACGCGACACACCACACGTAACCGAAACCTTACGACCGCGTTATGACTGCCGGTTCTGAGCCCTCTATTCTCGTCTCTGGGATGGAGGATTGGCAATCCAGGGCGGCGTTCGTCGTCCAGTTCCGGCCGGGCACCGACATCAGCGCCGGACGGCTGGAGGGCAAGGTCGAACACATCGCCTCCTACGAGGCGGCGCGGTTCCACTCGCTCGACGAACTGATGGCCTTCATCGCCCGGGTGCTCTCAGAGATCCCCCGGAGCGGGCAGTAGCCGGATGGAACAAGTCTTATCTGGGTCTCGCTGCCCGTACGGGTGGCGTACGAGCCGCGTGCGGGCGCTGTCTGTGGTGCCCGCGTCCCCGGCGCCCCAGACTGAGTCCATACCTGGTCGCGGAGTACCCATGAGCGAGCATCGTCACGCGGTCGTTACAGTCGCGGGTCAGAACTTCGAACAAGCAATTCTGCCTCACCTGGAGGCCGCTTACCGGCTGGCCCGCTGGCACACGCGAAATCCGCACGATGCCGACGATGTCGTGCAGGAGGCCTCGCTCCGGGCTCTCCGGTACTTCGGAACCTTTGCCGGCGGGAACGCCCGGGCCTGGTTCCTGAGGATCGTTCGAAACGCGTGCATCGACTGGCGCGGCCGTCGCGGGCGCGCCGCGATCGATCCATTCGACGAGCAGGAGCACAGCAGTGAGTTGCCGGCGCGCGATCCCGAGACGTCGTTGCTCGACGCCGACGTCGCGCTCTCGATCACGCGCGCGATGCGGCAGTTGCCGAATCGTCTTCGCCAGGTGCTGATCCTGCGCGAGCTCGAGGGCCTGTCGTATCGGGAGCTGGCCGACGTGATCAACGTGCCGCCCGGAACCGTCATGTCGCGGCTCTCGCGTGCCCGGCAGGCGTTCCGCGCGGCGATGGATGTGCAGGGGTGAACCCACGGTGGAGGCGACGCGATTCCCGCGGTGCAGCCGTCAGGGTTCGATTGAGAAGGGAAGGTCGTCAATGGTCAAAGCAACAGTTGTGGCAATCCTGGTTGTGAGTGCGCTTGCGGTTGCGAGCGCGCGCGAGGGCGATGTGATCGCGAAGTTCAACGGCGGCATCGGCGTCATCCCCGTCACGGGTGGCGCTGGAACGCCGGACGCGAATGGCACACTGCCCAACGTCAAGTTGAACGTCGTCCGCGGTGTCTCACCGGCCGGCCCGTGGCGAATCGCGAATCTGAACGCCGTAGTCGAGGCCGACGGACACATCCTCGTCAAGGGGAACGGGTTGCTGCTCGCCAGCGGCAACGGCATCGGGACGAACGCCAATGCCAGTGTCTTCGCAACGCTGATCTGTGAAGCTGCGCTGCCGTTCACGCAGCACAATACCGCGAGCGTCGCGCTCGCCCCGAATGGCGATTTCATCATCAACGACACGCTGAATCCGGCGCCGGACGAGTGTGCCAGCCCGGTGCTGCTGATTCGCAGCAGCGGGAGCGGCGTCTGGTTCGCGGCCGGCATTCCGAATCTCGGAGGCAACTGACACGACACGTGAAGGCGGGGGCCGCGCAAGGCTCGCGGAAGGAGAAGAGGCAATGATGGAGAGAAATCGCAGTGGGGGAGAGATCGTGGGCCGGAGTCGCGCGATCGCCGACGTGATCAGCCGTATCGAGCAGGTGGCCGAGGCTCCGAGCACGGTCCTGATCACCGGCGAAACCGGCACCGGCAAGGAACTCGTGGCCCGCGCGCTCCACAGTCGCGGCGCCCGCCACAACAAGCCGTTCATCAAGGTGAACTGCGCGGCCATTCCCGAGACGCTGCTCGAATCGGAGCTGTTCGGGCACGTCAAGGGCGCGTTCACGGACGCGTCAACGACCAAGCGAGGCAAGTTCTCGCTCGCCAATGGCGGCTCCATCTTCCTGGACGAGATCGGGACGATGAGCCAGGGCTTGCAGGCCAAGCTGCTGCGCGTCCTGCAGGAGCGGGAGATCGAGCCGCTCGGCGCGGAGCGAACCGAGCAGGTTGACGTGCGCGTCATCGCGGCGACCAATCGTGACCTTCGTCAGCTCGTCCAGGAAGGGCGATTTCAGGACGATCTCTTCTACCGGCTTGCCGTGATTCCCATCCTCGTTCCGCCGCTGCGTGAGCGAGTCGAGGACATCCCGCTGCTGGCGAATCACTTCGTCGAGAAGCACGCGGCCCGGTGCGGCAAGTCCATCGAGCCGCTCGGCGGGGACGTCATCGCCTCGCTGGTGGAGTACCGCTGGCCGGGCAACGTACGTGAGCTGGAGAACACGATCGAGCGTGCGGTGGTACTGAGCCCCGGGCGGACGATCACTCGCGATCTGGTGACGACGGAGACGGCAGTGACCCGGCAGCCGGCCGTCGTTCCCTCGCTCAGGCTGCGACAGAACGTGGAGTGGATGGAGTGCGAAACTCTTCGTCGCGCGCTCGAGGTGTCGACCGCCAAGCGGCACGCCGCCGAGCTCATGGGGATCAGCCCCAGGGCATTATCCTATTACCTCGCGAAGTACCCATTCATCGATCAGTCCTGGCAGGAAACCGGACGGGCATGAAATTCGCGCGATTCGTCTTCATTGGAGCGGGGGTCTGGGGCGTCGTCGTGCTGACGCCCCTGATCTTCCTCGTCGACATCAGCGGCCGTCACTACCTGCCGCCAGCGTCCTATCCGCAATTCTTCTACGGCTTCATGGGTGTGGCGCTGGCGTGGCAGCTCGTCTTCCTCGTCATCGGGTGGGATCCGATGCGGTTCCGTCCTCTGATGATCGCCGCGATCGTCGAGAAGGCGGGATTCATCATCCCGGCCGGCGTGTTGTACGCCCACGGACGAATCACGGCACAGGATGCGTCTGCCGCCATACCGGATGCGATCCTGGGAGTCCTGTTCGTCCTGGCGTTCCTGAGAAGTGCGTCTGCTCGACCGGCAGAACCGTCGCGTCCACGGTGATGGAGCCGACCGGGCGGGACGCACGCCGCCGGTTTGCTCCCTTTCTCGCGTACGTGGCCGCATTTCACCTTCTCTGGATCGCGTGGCCCGTCTTCGTGTACCCCCGGCTCCTCGCGGTCGGAGATCGAACGCTCGCCTACGCCGCGCTCAATATCAGCCTACGGCTCCTCGTTTGGGTCGTTCCCGTGCTGGCCTACCTTCAGCATGTCGATGGCGTCGAGCCGCTGAACTATCTGAAGTTGAGGTCGCACGTCGCCCGCGGTCTTGGCGCCGCGCTTGTTCTGACCGCGATCAACCTGCTTGGCTCGCTGGTGCGGTTCGGCGTGCCGCACGTGAGCCTGGACCGGCTGACGTGGAACAGCGTGCTGGGGACGTCGTTCCTCGTGGGATTCATCGAGGAGATCCCCTATCGCGGCTTCATGCTGCAGAAGTTCAGCGCGCGCATGGGGTTCTGGCCCGCCAACCTGATTACGTCACTGCTGTTCCTTGCCGTACACGTGCCGGGCTGGCTCGCGCTCGGTCAGCTGCGAGCCGCCTCGATGGTCTCCGTGTTCGTCCTCGGCCTCGTGCTGGCCACCGCGTTCAAGTATGCCGATTCGTTGTGGGCGCCCATCCTCGCGCACAGCGCGAACGACTGCCTCTCGTTCGTGATTTTCCACGCGTGATCTGCGTTAGCATCCCTCCAGCCAGCTCAACAGTCGGCCCGACGGTGCAGGAACGCCCTCTCGGAGGGGCTCCATGGGAGCACCGTCGGAAAGCGCCTGTGCGGAATCACGGTCGTGAGCGAGAGCGGCGGCCCGGCGGGGCTCCTCGCCGCGTTGAAGCGGACCCTGGCTTTCTATTTTGATTCGCTCTTCTTCGGGTTTGTCGCCTGGCGCGCCATGGCCACATCGATGAGACGGCAACGCGTCGGGGATGTGTGGGCGCACACCATGGTGGTGCGACTCACCGAGCTCGCTCCAGGCACCAGACGCTCCGGCCTGGTCTTCGTGGCCGCCGCACTCGCAGGGACTCTGCTGGACGGAACGGTGATCTTTATCGAGATGATCTCGAGACTGGCCCGATAGCACGGGCGCCGTGACATCGCTTTGGTACGAAGTGTCGGTGGGGCAGGATGACAAATGTAATACCGACTAGGTCAGCGCGATGACTTCGTAGTCGGCGATCTGTGGCACCTCGAACAGCAGACGGCTCCCTTCCACCCTCAGCGACAGATCGCGCCCTGCGCGGAGCGCTCGCGCGTGGTGGATCGTTCGTCCTGCCGGCGCCGCGAAGTCGATTTGCAGTGGTCCCACGGGGTAGAAGCGTCGGAACCATCCTCGCATCATGTTCGGGTTCGTATAGTTGACGAGGTGCAGCGCGATGCCCGGATCGGTTTCCCAGGCGAACGCCTCGACGACACCGTCGCCGTTGATGGTCACGAGCGGCTGTTCGTCGCCGCGCAGCCATCGAACCGTGTTTCCGAGCAGCCGCGACAGATCGGTGTTGGTAGAGCGCCAGAACGTGCGGTCGATGTCACCTCCAAAGTACGCGACGCGTGTGTGGCCCTGCTGTCGAAACATGGCGGCAGGCTCGCTGGTGTTCGACTGACGCGGAAAGACCATCTCCGGCGGAAACGACGGATATCCCGGAACCACGCCAAGCACGAGCGCGCCGGCGTCATCGGCTCGGATCGGCACGCGTTCTGCCGCTCCTGGCAGCAGCGCTGTACCGCCGAATCCGTCAACTACCGGGTGGGCGCCCTCAATTCGCATGTAGCTGTTGTCCTGCGCTGGCAACGCGCGGCCGGTGGCTTTGACACCGAAGAGATCGGCAAGCGCGAATTGGTCGCGCCGGTTGCCCCATTCGTCATAGAGCGATGTTTCGAACGTGGCCAGAACCGATCCACCCCGCGATGCGAATTCCCGGATCTGTTGAACATGACGCTCGCTCAAGTACGCGGCGTTTGGCAGGATCAGCACGCGGTACCGGCGGAGCGTCTCCTCGCCGAGGTCGTCCTCGGCGACGAAGTCGGTCAGCACGCGTGACTCGAGCAGCGCGTAGTAGATCCCCTGCAAGTACTCGGAGGTGCGCGCCCGATCAGCCCCTGTCCATGAATCCGGGCTCGTGCCTGAGCGGTAGAAGGCGATGGTCCGCTGCGGGTAGAGCACCGCAACATCGGCGATGCTCCGGCGGTTGCGGAAGTGTGGCTCGTTGTCGGCCAGCCACCGGAAGAACCCGCGGCCGGCTTCGCGCCACCGCGTGTCTTCGGGGTGTCCACCGAGCCAGTGGAACCACGGCACCATCCCGCTTGCCGTCGTCTGCGCGAGCCACATTGCGATCTCGGCGGGTGATTTGGCGGTGTGTCGCCAGAGCGGCTGTGTGTTCGCGTACGCACCGGTGACGTTGGTGGCCGTCCCACCTTTCATGATCGCCGCTGCGACACGTCCTTGCAGGGAGCAGTCCCAGATTGGCGTGTTGCCCGAGCGTCCCTGGTGGTCCGCGTTGAACCATCCGGCCGTCCGTCCGATGCGCCACATGTCCTTGACCGTGCGGATCCCCCCGCCAAGATTGCCGACGTAGACCGCCTCGCTCGAGGCTTCCCTTGCGATGCCCTCCCACTGCTTCCAAATCTCGACCACGCGGTCCATGAAGGCCTCGTAATACTTGCGATACAGCGGGTTCGTCGCGTCGGTCTCCTGCGGTGGGATGCCGCCGACCTGTGTCCTGTAGACGTCACGGCAGGCATCGCAGTAACAGACGGTCAACGGCCCGGTCCCCGGCCACCCGTTTGTGAAGAAGCCATCCACACGATAGCGGTGATTGATCTCGCGGTAGATCGCGGGCATCTGCTCACTGAAATATGGACTGAACATGCACGTCTTGAAGAGCCAGGTCGACTCGCCGTGAGGACGCAGCGCGCCATTCTCGTCACGTTCGAACCACTCAGGATGAGCCTTGGCCGCCGGTTCGTACGCGTAGTTACAGTCCATCCGCGCCACGACGCGGATGCCTGTCGCCTGTGCGGCCGTCGTGAGCTCGCCGAACAGATCCCGCGAGCCCAGGAACTCGCTGCGGTGGTGATAGGGAACCTCGGTCGGGTAGTAGGCGACGATGCCCCCTCCGTTGAGAAGCAGAGCGTCGACGCGCAGCGACGCCCAGTAGTCGATCCAGCCCATGACATCCAGATCAAGCGGGTCGCGCTCGTTGATGTTGATCTGCCCGCATCGGCGCATCGTCGCGTACCACGGACGACCGCTGGACACGCCCTTCGTCGGACCTTGTACGTGTGCGGCGATTCTGGCCGCAACGGGCAATGCGGGGACGGCGAGGAATTCTCTACGCGTGATCATCCCATCCACTGGGGGTTGCGCGCGGTCCCGTCGAACATCGCGGTGGTCTTGAACGGCTCGAACTGGCCGGTTGCCGCAGGCGACTTCGTCTTCTGGAGGAGCGCCTCCACCGCCGCCTGGCTCATCGGTCGAAACGTGCGCGCGGCCTCGAGTGCCTGATCCAGGCGCTCCATGCTTTCGCAGCCCGTGATGACGACCGACGTCGGGAGATTGAGCGCGTAGTGCAGGCACTCGATCGGTGTGACCGCGCCGCTCTTGAGCACGAACCCATCGCCCATCGGCTTCATGCCGAGAACGCCGACGCCCTCCTTGACCAGCCGCGGCACGACCTCGCGTCCAAAACTCCGAAAATGCGCGTCCATGACGTTGAGCGGCATCTGGCAGGCGTCGAAATGAAATCCGTGCGAGGCCGCGACGTCCAGCATCCTCAGGTGCACCGCAGGGTCCTTGTGGCCGGTGAAACCGATGTAACGGATCTTGCCGGCCTTCTTTGCCTCGAGGAGCGCTTCGACCGGGCCCCCCGGCGCGAAAAAGCGATCCGGATCCTCCATGCGGATGTTCTCGTGGTATTGCATGAGGTCGATCGAGTCCGTCTGCAGCCTCTTGAGTGAGTCGTCGATCTGGCTGGCCGTGGAGGCCTTTGTCCGGCCGTCGAACTTGGTCATCAGGAAGACGCGCTTGCGGTATCCGTCGCGCAACGCGTCGCCCATGCGCCGCTCGCTCTCGCCGTCGTGATAGTCCCAGCAGTTGTCGAGGAACGTGACGCCCCGGTCAATGGCGCTTCTGATGATGCGAATGCCTTCGGCCGCATCCCTGGGCCGGCCGATGTGATGGCCGCCGAGGCCGACGGCGGATACTTTCTCGCCGGTGCGGCCCAGCACCCGATAGACCATCTCGCCTGATTTCGAGGCACTTGCCCGGCCGGCCGCGGCCTCGCGAGCGGCCCCCGTCAACGCAATCGCCGCAACCGCCTTCAGTGCATCCCTGCGGTCCATGACACCCTCCCGGTTCGACAATCGTGAATCTCGATTACCTTCTCACGGCCGCGGGAAAATCGCCTACTGAGCCGGTCCCACGCCCGTGGAACAAGTAGTAGACGTTCTACGTCTATAGCCGTAGACTGTCTACGGCTATGCCCAAGACTCCAGACGATGCCCGGCTCGAGCTCCTCCAGGGGACGCTCGACATGCTCATCCTGCGAACGCTCCAGTGGGGGCCCCAGCACGGCCATGGCATCGGCCAGGCCATCCGCACGCAATCCGACGAGCTGCTGAAAGTCGAGACCGGCTCGCTCTATCCGGCGCTTCATCGTCTCGAGAAGCGCGGCTGGTTGAAGGCCGAGTGGGCCGTCAGCGAGGCCAACCAGCGAGCGAAGTACTACCGCCTGACGGCCGCCGGCAAGGCGCAGCTCTCACGTGAGCAGGACCGCTGGTCGCAGCTCGTGCACGCGATCGGCCGGATCATGAACCCGACGCCGGCAAGCGAGGAGTGACCATGCGTCCCGACGAGCGCGACCTCGACGAGGAAATCCGCGGCCATCTGGCGCTCAGCGTGAAGGAACGGATCGAGCGGGGCGAGGACCCCGAAACCGCGCGGCTCGCGGCCCTCCGGGAGTTCGGCTACGTGCCGGCGATCCGCGACTCGATGCGACGGGTCTGGTATGCCCGCTGGCTCGACGCCGCCGCCGCCCTCTGGCAGGACCTCCGCATTGGACTGCGATCGCTCCTGCGCGCGAAGGGATTGGCCGCCACCATTGTGGTCACGCTCGCGCTCGGCATCGGGGCGAACGCCGCCATCTTCAGCGTCGTCAGGGGCGTGCTCCTGCGTCCACTGGTCAATCGCGACGAAGACCGGCTGATCTACATCCGGCAGAGCGCACCGGGCCTCGGCGCTGACAACATCAACTTCTCGGTGCCCGAGCTGAGCGACTTCAAGGCGCGCGCCAAGACCATCACCGCCTTCGGCGACTTCTCGACGGTGGAATTCACGCTGATCGGCCTGGGCACCGAGCCTCGCGTGATCAAGGCCGGGGTCGTCGGCGGATCCTACTTCGACGTCATGGGCCTTCGGCCGGTGCTGGGACGCCTGCTGAATGCGCAGGACGACGGTCCGAAGGCCGCGGGGGCGGCGGTACTGACGTACCGATTCTGGACCGCAGCGCTCAACAGCGACCCGACGGTGATCGGCCGAACGATTCGTCTCGGACCGCGCAACGCGACCGTGGTCGGCGTGCTCGAGCCGTCAGTCCCGTATCCGGCCGATACCGAGATCATCGCGAACGTGGTCACCAGCCCGCATCACCTCGGGGCGACGATGGTCACGAACCGCACGCATCGGATGACGGAGCTGTTCGGCCGGCTGGCGCCGGGCACTTCACTCGACGCGGCGCGCGCCGAGCTGACGGCGATCCACGCCGCCATGGTCAAGGAGCACCCCGAGGGCTATCTGCCGACGGCGCACGTGCAGGTCACGGCCACGCTTCTGCGCGATCAGATCGCGTCGCCGGCCCGAACGATTCTGCTGGTGCTGCTCGCCGCGGCGGCGGTCGTGTTCGTCATCGCGTGCTCCAACGTGGCAAACCTGATCCTGGCCCGATCCGTGCGCCGCGAGGGCGAGCTGGCCGTGCGTGCCGCGCTCGGCGCCGGTCAGGGCGCGCTGCGCCGCACCCTGCTGGCCGAGAGCCTCGTGCTCTGCGGTGCGGGCGCCGTTCTCGGCGTACTGCTGGCGCGTCCGTTCCTTGCGATGGTCACGCGCTACGCGGCGCGCTTTTCGATCCGCGCGCTGGACGTCACCGTTGACGCCAGCGTCCTGTGGGTTGGCGCGGGCCTGGCGATGGCGGCGGCCGTGCTGCTCGCGTTCGTGCCACGCCTGCCCTCGCCACATGCGAGCGCCGGGCTCGGGCTCACGAGCGGCAGCCTCAGGATCACGCCGGGCACCAACCGGCGCCTGAGGGCCTTTGCGACGACCCAGATCGCCTTGTCGTTCGTGCTGCTCGCCGGCGCGGCGATGCTCCTCACGGCGCTCGTCAGCCTGCAGACGGCGGAAACCGGCTACGACATGCGCCACGTGCTCGCCTTCGACATCCCGCCCTCGGCCACGGGCGTCGCGGGCCCGAGCGCCGTCGACTTCTATCAGGAGGCGACACGGCGCATCCGCCAGCTTCCCGGCGTCGAGGCTGTCGCCGTGGGGAGCTTCGTGCCCTGGCGCGACGCCGGCTTGTTCGGCCCGGGGGTCAGCTTCGCCGTCGAGGGCTACACACGTGCGGAGGGTGAGGGAGATCCTACGGCACGGGTGCGGCTCATCGCGCCGGGGCTGTTCGATGTGCTTGGGATGCGACGACTCTCCGGCCGCGACTTCACAGACGACGACGGGGCGGAGGCCGAGCCCGTCACGATCGTCAGCCAGAGTGTGGCACAGCGCTTGTTCCCGAACGGGGATGCGCTGAACCGGCACATGTGGTGGACCGATCCCTATTTCGGCAGCGTGCCCGTCCACCGGCGCATCGTCGGCGTGGTGGCGGACGTGGACGACGAGAGCGTGCGGCGGGAAGCGGCGATGACGATCTACATGCCGGTTCGGCAAGTGGGCTTCGGTGGCCGCCTGTTCGTCCGCGCCTCCGGCGACCCCTACGCGCTGGTCCCGGCCGTCACGCGCGCGATTCGCGCGATCGCGCCGGAGCAGGCCGTTGAGCGCGCGGCGACACTCGAAGACGTGCGCGCGGCCGTGCTCTCGCCCGAGCGGGTCAACGCATTCGTGTTCTCGGGATTTGCCGGCATCGCGCTGCTCATCGCCGTCGTCGGTGTCGCTGGTGTGCTGGCATTCTCGGTCAGCGCGCGCACGCGGGAGTTCGGCGTCCGGCTGGCCGTCGGATCGGCGCCGAGGCAACTGCTGGCTCGTGTGCTGTCGGAAGGCCTGGTCATCGCTGTCGTCGGCATTGTTGTCGGCGCGGCGGGCGGCTACGCCCTCGCCCGGCTCGCCGCGAAGGTCTTCTTCGCCGTGCCGCTGCCTGGCGTCCTTCCGGTGGCCGGCGCGTCTGCCGTGCTGATCGTTGCTGCCGTCGTCGCGTCGCTGATTCCAGCGGCGCGCGCGTCGCACGTGGACGTCATGCAGGCGCTGCGATCGGAGTAGATCCAGCGGACCGACAACGCCGCCGGAGTCGCCACGGCGTTGTCGGTCGCTGGTCCGTCGAGCGTGTGAGCTATTCGCAGCGCTCCGCAAGGTTGCGAACCGAGATGACGCGGAACTGCGGCAAGTCGCTTTCGGTCTTCACCTCTTCCTTCCTCTGGGTGTCGCCATCAACCTTCGTGGTGGTCTTGACTGACATGTCGCCCTTGGGCACCAGCATGCCGGTCACCTCCACTTTGTGACCAACGTACTCGGTGATTTGGACGGTGTCGCCCGGTACCAGCGCATAAGTGGTCGTCGTCGTGGCGCTCGAAACCCCTGAGGAATCGGTCGTCGTCTCTGTCGTCTGTCCGACAGGCATGACCTTGCTCAGCACGAACGTTCGGGTCTGCGCTCCTGTCTGCACGCACCCTGTGTACGTCACGGTCTGCGCGTCGTCGCCCTTTACCTTCGTCTTGGTCTTGACGCTCGTATCCTGGCCGATTGCCGAGCTCGTGAATGTAAACCCGAGAACGATTGCGGTTGCGGCTATAACGTTCCTCATCTGTGCCTCCTTCTCAAGCGTTCGATCGCTGCATGGGAGAGGCCATCGGCTCGAGCCACTCTATTTCAGCTGACAACCGCAGACCGGACAGCGACTTGGGGCCGACGCCGTAGAGTTGGGTCGCGTTGCTCGAGCATGCGACGCGGACTGTTGTCCGTGAATGGAATACACGCAAACGCCGCCTGAGGCAGAAGCACAGGTATCGTGCTCGAGGGCGCTTACGGCAGCCTCATGATCCCCAGCGTCACCAGCAGCGGAATCACCACAGCGACCAGCGCCTCCCCGGCGATGAGGCCCGACGCGATCGGAATCGAATACCGTTCGTGAGTCTCCGGGGAGACCTTCTGCCAGATCCGGTCGGCGGCTGCCCCGACGAAGATCACCGCGACCGCGCTGAACGGAATCAGCATCGCGATGCCCATTCCCGTCGGCGAGGGAATCCACGACGTCCATTGCTTCCTCTGCTCGAGCATTGTCAACACGACACCCACGAGCGCGCCGACGGCAAACGAGGCCTGCATCCACCACAACCGGGCCTGCGCCGCCTCGCTCATCGGCCCCGTCCCCGACATCTCGCGAGTCACGACCTTCGCGAACCCGACCCATCGCTGCGACGTGGGGCTCAGCAGCTGCGCGTGCTCACCGATGATCCCGTAAGTGTCGCGCAGGAGCGGATACATGAAGGCCAGCGCGAGCGCGCCCACCGGCACGGCGATCAGCTGCATGTAGGTGAGGATCCTGGGCGTTGAGTTGATCATCTGGCCGGCGCGGAAGTCCTGCATCAGGCCCTCGGACTCCGCCGCCACCGCGCCGGTGATGCCACTCGAGACCATGCTCGCGCGCAGGTCGCCCGGGGCAATGGCGCCGAAAAGTGCCTGCACGAGGTTCACCATCGTGCTGATCGGCCCCCAGTTCGTCTCGCCCAGAACCCGGAGCGCGACCAGCCCGAGCGGCATCGCGAGCGCAATCGCGATCGCCGAGTGCCAGTACGGCGTGCCGAAGAACACGTGGTTGATGACCGCGAGGGACAAAGCGGACCCGCCGCCGCCCAGCCAGACCCATTTGAGCGGCAGATCCAGCGACGTCCCCGTCGCGGCGAGTCCCTGGAAGCTCTTGATCAGCACGCGCCATCGGAGCGCGAGCCCGGTGATGCCGCCGGCAATCAGCATCCCCACGGCGAACCACATGGTGGTCAGCAGAATGTCGACGCGCCTGGCGTCTGGCGCGATCCAGCCGTACTGCTGGAGCAGCGGCGGCGCCAGCACCCATCCGATGAGGCCGCCGATGAGCATGCTGGCGCTGATGCGCAGCCCGATGATGATCCCCGACCCGATGTTGAGCAGCGACACGCCGAAGCCCACGCCGGTGCGCGCCGAGAACGCGTTGACGATCACCGGAATGGTGTCCCTGATCCAGGCGAGCTGCGTGGCGAGGAACAGCAAGCCCGACGCGGCGAGCGAACTCACCATCGCGTACGCCGACTTGCGGGCCTGGGGCCCGCGGGAGTCGAGCATGATCAAGGTTTCGCCAGCCGCGACGCCATCTGGAAAGGGGAGCTTCTCGTCCTCGATGAAGTGCTTCCGCAGCGGCACCGCCATGAAGACGCCGAGCAGCCCCGAGGCCGACAGCCAGATCCACGTCTGCAGTCGCGTCAGCCTGACGTCGAACCCGCTCCCCGGCTCGGAGGCCAGGATGTCGAAGGCGGCGAGCAGCCAGCACAGGAACGCGATCTGACCTGCCGTCGTCCCGGCCGTCTGCACGACGTTGTTCTCCCAGCGGTTGTAGCTCTTGGAGAACAACCCGAGCGCCAGGAAGCCGAAGAACGCCGAGACGACCGAGATGTTTGGACCGAATCCGAACTTGAGGACGACATAGGGATACGACGCGCCGATGATCAGCGCGACGAGCAGGCCGACGGCGATCGATCGCGGGGAGAACTCGCGGACGTCAGGCGGCTTCTGCTGGGATGATGCGGGCATCGGGCGCTCCCGCGGTCATTCTAACGGTCCCAAGCTCGACCGCGGCGTTACCAGGATCGAATAGCATCACCGAACCGGCCGGTCAGACTTCCCACCGTCAAGGAGCTTGCGTCGTGAATTGTGCCCCTCTTCTCACGGCTCTGTGGCTGTTGAGCGTCGGTCCAGGCGCCTCGCCGGCACCTACCCACACGGCTCGCGCGTGGACCATGTTGGACGAAGGTGTGGCGAGCGCCAGCGAAGAAACGAGAGCAAGAGCCGTGGAATCGCTCGGCCTGCTCGTGAAGAACGATCGCGCGCGGAAACTCGCCGAGTCGACGCTGAAGGACCAGGACCCATCGGTGCGCGCGGCGGCCGCCACCGCGCTGGGCCAGATTGGACTGAAGGCGGCAACGGCTGCGCTGACCAGTGCGCTGCACGACACGGAAGCCGGGGTCGTGTTCGCCAGCGCCAGCTCGTTGCTGCAACTCGGCGATGCAACCGCGTATCGCGTCTACTACGCCGTGCTCACCGGCGAGCGCAAGACCGGAGAACCACTCCTCGAGTCGCAGCTCAAGATGCTGAAGGACCCCGAGGCCCTCGCCCGCATCGGCTTCGAGCAGGGCATCGGATTCATTCCGTTCGGCGGGATTGGGCTCACGGTCTTCAAGTCATTTCGTGCGGACAACGTATCGCCCGTCCGCGCTGCCGCGGCGCAGCGACTGGCAAAGGATCCGGATCCCGCGAGCGGCCGCGCGCTGGCGACCGCGACAACCGACGAGAAGTGGCTCGTGCGCGCGTCGGCGGTGAGCGCGGTCGCGGCTCGCGGCGATCGCGCGCTCGTGTCCGCGGTGGTCCCACGGCTCGACGATGAGAACGAGACAGTGCGGTTCAACGCGGCAGCCGCGATCGTGCGGCTCGAAAGCGGGCCGCCTCGATAAGTAGTGTCCGCTCGGGTCGGGTGTATGTGGGAGAGCGATCATGCCACAGCGATTCTGCCAGTTGCGCAAGCGTCATGTTGTTCTGGCTGTTGTGCTGGTCGGCATTCTTCAGTCGGCCGGATCGGCGATTGCGAGATCGGCGGCCGAGGAGCCCCTGGCCTCGTGGAACGAGGTGGCCTCGAAGCACGCCATTCTCGAGTTCGTGAAGCGCGTCGCGTCCGAGGGTAGTCCCGATTTCGTACCCGTGGCCGAGCGGATCGCCGTCTTCGACAACGACGGCACCCTGTGGTCCGAGCAGCCGGTGTACTTTCAGCTCGCCTTTGCGCTCGATCGGGTGAAGGCGCTGGCGCCGAAGCATCCCGAGTGGAAGACGACACAACCCTTCAAAGGGGTCCTCGAAGGTGACATGAAGGCGGCGCTCGCGGGCGGAGAGCGATCGCTCATGGCCATCATCGCTGCCACTCACGCGGGCATGACGACCGACGAGTTCTCGGCGGCGGTCACCGACTGGCTCAAGACCTCGCAGCATCCGCGCTTCAAGCGACCGTATTCCGATCTCATCTTCCAGCCAATGCTCGAAGTGCTCGACTACCTGCGCGCGAATGGCTTCAAGACCTACATCGTGTCCGGAGGCGGCGTGGAAATGATCCGCGCGTTCGCCGAACGTGTCTATGGCATCCCGCCGGAGCACGTGATTGGCAGCCGGATCAAGATGGAGTACCAGGAGCGCGGCGGCCATCCCGTCATCGCACGCCTGCCGGGCATCGAGTTCATCGATGACAAGGCGGGCAAGCCCGTGGGCATCGAGCAAGTCATNGGTCGCCGTCCAATCATGGCGTTCGGCAATTCGGACGGCGACTTCCAGATGCTCGAATGGACCACCACGGGCAAGGGCCCGCGATTCGCGCTCATCGTCCACCACACGGACGCGGATCGCGAATGGGCCTACGACAGGACGTCGCGCATCGGACAGCTGGTCAGGGGCCTGGACGAAGGGCCGAAGCGGGGCTGGATCATCGCCGACATGAAGGCGGACTGGAAAGTGATCTACCCGTTTCAGAAGTAGGGCTAAGCCCACCGAATCGGGGCAGTTGTCGAACTCAACAAGAAAGGGCGGACCCCGATTCCTCGGATCCGCCCTTTGTGGCAGCGACTATGCGGCCTAGAAGCTGAACTTCACTGCGAACTGGAAGTTCCGCTGCAGGTCGGCGTTACCGTACGCCGTCGAGTTGATGCGACCAGCGTTGGGACGATTGTTGCCCGGCGACCCGATCTCCGTGTCGGGGTTGCCGAGGTTCACGTTGTTGAACAGGTTCACGGCCTCGATGCGGAACTCGAGGTCGCGCGTCGAGCCCATTCCGAAACGCTTGAAGATCGACGCATCCGTCCGGCGATACCCGGGTCCTCTGAGCGAATTGCGCTTCATGTTGCCGAACGTGCCGACAGCGGGAAGCGAGTACGGGCTGTTGGGGGCGCCGATCGGCGTCGTGTCGAAGTACTGGTCCTGGCCTCCGTTGATCTTGATGTCACCGTTCACGTTGGGCCGGTTCGGACCCACGTCGCGTTGCTCGCTCGCCCCGGCGTACGAGACGTCGAATGGAGTGCCGCTCTGGAAGGTCTGGCTCCCGTTGAATTGCCAGCCACCGAGGACGGCGTCGGTCAGCGTACCCCAGTCATTGCCCCACTTCTTGCCCTTGCCCCACGGCAGTTCGTACACCAGGATCAAGTTGAACGTGTGGGTCCGATCCCAGCCTGTGAGCCCGTGGTTCAGGTTCGGGTCGAAGAAGAAGTACGAGCCGTCGTCCTGCTCGGCCTTCTGCCACGTGTAGTTCATCTGGTACGAGTACCCGTCCTTGAAGCGCCGGTTGAAGCGCGCCTGGAGCGAGTCGTACGAGTTTTTGCCGCAGTTGCAGAAGATGTTGATGCCCTGCGTCCACCCGAAGTTCCCGCCGTATCCGCCGACGGTTGTCGGGGCTTGTCCTGAGAAGAAAGGCTTTCTGTTGTCGCGCGGAACTTTGTCGACGAACCCCGCCAGCGTCGGGTCGTTGAGACCCACGTCCGGACCGTCACCCACGAAGGCATGACGCCCGCGGTTGCCGACGTAGCCGACTTCGACCGACATCACNTCGTTCAACTGGTGCTGGACCGTGATGTTGAACGCGTCCACCATCGGCGGCCGCTGCGTGGTCGGCAGCGCGCGCGTGAACACGCCGTCGGGGAGCGGGAAACGGCCCGTATCGGATGTGAGGAACTTCGGATCCGGCGGGCCCTCCTCGAGCGTGAACACCTTGGCGAAGCTCGATGACGGATTGATGCTCTGCACCGAGAGGACCGGCAGGTTCTGCGTCACGCTGTGCCCGAACAGCGAGCCGAACACGCCGATGTCGTACGTCCGCCCGTAGCCGCCCCGGATGACCGTCGTCTCGTTGATCTGGTACGTCGCGCCTACGCGCGGCGCCCAGTTCAGGTGATTCTTCACGTTGCCGGCCAGGTTGACGTCGCCGACGCCGCCAATCATGATCTCGCCCGTCTTGAGATCGAGCCAGCCCCCGTTGCCGGGCTCGTTGACCGTCTGCGGGTTGATGATGTCCAGCCGCAGGCCGTAGTTCAGGGTCAACTTCGGCGTGGCGCGCCAGGTGTCCTGCGCGTAGTAGAAGTGGCGCCACTGCCGCTCCCGCGCGTTCGTGTTCGGGCTGACGTACCGGTTGAAGGTGGTCACGTCGCCGAGGAGGAACGTCGCGAGCCCCTCGCCGCCGCTGCCGTTGAGTGAGGTGCGGTCCGAGCTGAAAGTCAGTTCGCCGGCGCGATGCGAGTCGGACGGCACGCGCAGGTTGTAGGCGCGCCGCACGTCCACACCGAACTTGAAGCTGTGGTTGCCCATCAACTTCGTGACGTTGCCGACCAGCTGCCACTGCTTTTCGACCTGGTC
>Ga0065715_10088921_pt1 | contig 29499 bp, 34 predicted proteins | sample MisBulReplicate1_FD_59102 | JGI IMG/M metagenome (GOLD analysis project Ga0065715, IMG submission 59102) | Miscanthus rhizosphere microbial communities from Kellogg Biological Station, MSU, sample Bulk Soil Replicate 1 : eDNA_1 v2 (version 2) | ecosystem: Host-associated > Plants > Roots >...
TCGGGTTTTCGCCCAGGATGCAAGAGGGAAATTCAAGAATCTTTTTTCGGGTTTTGGTATTGCAACCCTGCCAACCTATGCTAAGCTGGTACTACCAACCAGGGAGAGGAACCCTAAAATGTCGAAGATCAACCTTGACGAGTACATCGCCCGCCAGATCGCGGCTCGCCCGGTCGAGGCTACGCTCGTCCGCAAGATCGTTCGGGCGCTCAAGGCCGCTGGGACCCCGGTCGTGAAGGGCTACGACGGCGAGGAGTTCGAGAAGCTGACGACCGAGAAGTCGGTTCTGGATTTCGCGTTCAACCTGGACGAGTTCCGCCTGTACACGGCTGACGGCGCGTGGGTCTTCGTGGTCATGGGCCAGGGCGCTGAGGGTCTGACGGACTACAGCCTGGACCTGGAGGACGCGCTGGAGCCGCTGAGCGACTGGATCGACAAGAACATGGACTGAGGTCCGAGAGGCCAGGCCCTACGGGGTCTGGCCTCAAATTTTTTTTTGGCGTTTAGTGCCTGTTCTCTTGCGTGGGTTGCGCTGCTCGCTGGAGTGTGGTAATGTCGTACATGTGCGGGACAGGCACACACGGAAGTACACAAGACATCATGACCGAATATCAGAAGACTGGACACACTCTGCCCGCTGAGGTAGTGGCGTCCCTAGAATCATCAGGAGAGGATCGCAACCTATACATCGCGGCTCTGCGTCGTGCGGGCTGGACGCTAGCATCTATCTCGGATGCGGCAGGAGTCACGCGCGAGCGTATCCGTCAGATCACCCAAGCCACGCCTGAAGGCGCGGAGAGCGCACTACCGGCAACCCTGCCGGTACCTACGCCGCCAGTGAAGGTAGCGCGCGTGCGTAAGGAGTACGTAGAGCCCGATCCCGGCAAACTCGCGCGACTGCTTGAGCTACAGCCGCTCGCGCAACAGAATCGCCACAACTCGGAAGAGTTCCGGGAGGCTGCTGAGGACTACACCAAGCTAGTCTGGGAGGTTCACAATGGGGACGGCGTGACGCTCTACAGGCTCGCTAAGCGCCTAGGAGTCTCCCACGGCGCTCTACGCTTCCGACTGGCGCGCTATGGCTACAAGGAGCCTGTCAGCGGCGTTAGCAAGGTGTACACGCGCATCATGCCTGAGCATCGCGTGCCCGCAACCCTCTAACGCGAGAGAGCCCCAACCCTTTCGGGCTGGGGCTCTCATCGTGTTAGGCGTTGTCTGTCAGGTACGCTTCAGCGTCTTCCACGGCGCTAGGCCAGTTCCACATGTCCGAACCGCGATCCACGATTTCCTGAGCGAACCGGAGAGTGTCGGGGCCTCCCGTGAACGTCTCCTCATCTTCGAAGGAGTTCCAGAAGGCTTTCGCGAGGTCATCCGACGAGAGCCAGCATGCGGGCAGTTGAATGATTTCCATTTCAGGGTTCCTCTCCCTAGGTGATGCTTCAACAATAGCACACTCTGGAGCGCATTCAAGCCCAAAACCGAAAAAACTTTTTTTCATTTCGGCTTGCAATATGGGCGCGCATGCCTTAAGCTAGAGATATCGAAAGGGAGAGGAACCCCGAAATGCCTGAGAACAAGAACCGCTGGATCGTTACCCGCTACATCAAGGGTGAACTGGTCACCTACATCGCGGACAACTGGAACCACGTCGGATGCCTGCTCGCGACTGAGAAGATTGTCTCGTTCGAGAAGGTCGCCTGAGGGAGAGCGGCAGGGCCTACGGGCCTTGCCGCTTTTTCGTGCCTCAGCAGCACACAAGAGTATCGGCACTAAACACGCACGCGGAAAGGGAGAGGCTTTCGCCCCTCCCCTCCCCTCCCTGCCTCAGTGCCACTCTCCCGTCTCGACCGTGGTAGTGATCGTGCGGCAGTCGTGCGTCCAGCCTCCCGCGCCATAGCGCGTCATGAGGCCCCGGAACGTGGTTGCGATCATGTCGTAGCCCAGGTCGTTCGTGTGGACAACGATCCCGTCCTTGATGAAACGAGTCTCGACCCTGTGGGTAGTGCGTGTCTCTGTCATACCTCGATTCTATAGGGTAGTTTGCTCCCGTGTCAAATCGGATTCTGTTATCTTCCCGTTACCAAAAATGGTGCCCAGTAGGCCTGTCATCGTGTATTGTTGGTATCAACAGGGAGAGAGGAACCCCAAATGTTCAAGACTCAGCTTTTCATCTTCGAGGCCGCTAGCGACCGCGCGCTTGAGGTCACGATGGAACACGGTCCCCGCGCACTGGGACGCGCACTGGGCGCAACGTTCGGCGGAGACTGGGATGACCGGCACCGTGGGCGCGTTGCGATGCTCATCGCGGACTACACGGCGGGAGAGCTTCACGTCGCGGACGAACTGCGGCGAGAACTGCGTCGGGCTGACCTGAGCGTCACGTTCTGCCCGTAGCGCGGGAGAGAGCGGGCAGGCCTCAGGGCTTGCCCGTTTTCGCGCGCACTGCGTCACGCAAGAGTTTGACCAGTAAACCGCGCGCCCTGCCCGTTACAAATCCGTTACCAAGAATCTTCATTTTGGTGCCCACAATGGGCAGGACTCGTGTATAGTTGGTACCAGAGAGGGAGAAAGGTTCTCCCAAGAGAGGAAATCATGGCAATCACTGTCAAGGTTTCGCGTGAGGGTCAGCCGACCGTCATCCGTCGTTCGTCCTCGCGTGACGCGGCACTCCGCGACGCGGCACGGGCTGAGCGTGACTTCAAGGGCACGGGCGCTCTCATCACCGTGCAGGGTCGCGGGTCGCACCGCGACATCGGGGACTTCATTTGGAATGAGTCCGCCTAGCGGCTAGCGAGAGTCCCCCCGGCTGAGAAGTCGGGGGATTTTCTTTTGCGAAATGGTCGAAACGGTGCCCGATATGGTGTACGCTTGGACGTAGAGAGAGGGAGGGACAAATGTCTTCCAAGATTGTCAAGCAAGGCTACGTGCTCATCTACCGTGCAAGCCTTACGGGCGAGACGAAAGTCTCGGCGGTGTGCCGCTCCAGGGCTGACGCTGAGCGCCTACAGCGCCGTGTGGGCGGTACCGTGGCCCCGGCTGACGGATACGCCTACAGGGTCGCTCAGGGCTCACTCAGGGTACTGGTCAACCCTGAGCCGCTTATCAAGCGGTTCGCCTAAGCGGTGGCGAGATTCCCCCGGATTCGTCCGGGGGATTTTCTATTTTGGCTTGTGGTTTGCATGCGGTATGCCTTAGACTCTAGGTATGGCAAACACAGAGAGCCCCGACCTTATCTTCTTCGACGCGCCCGACCTGATCATCCCTGGCCCGGTTCTGGTGTCGCAGAATGAGGACATCACGTTCTACGCCCTAGACGACACTGACTAATGGGTGTACACTCAGACTAAGAAAGAAAGCCCTAGTGGGATGTCGAGAGGCCCACTAGGGCTTTCGCCATTCTCCAAGAGGGGGGGTCTAGAGGGGGGTCTATAGGGGGGGGTCATAGAGGGGGCCTGTAGAGGGGCCTCTGAGGGCCTGTAGGCTCACACCTAGGCATGAGCACACAAGCACAAGCCTAGGCCCTCTAGCTCAAGCCTAGGCCTGTGTGTATGTATGTAGGCCTAGGCCTATCACTCATCAATCACACACATGACTGATCAATCACTCATCATGTATCACATCATGTAACACATCACTATGTATGTGTATGTATGTATGTATCTCAATGAGATTGATCAACTCAAACTTGAGTCATCATCTAGCAAGATTCAATCCAAAAGTTTTTCAAACTAGTTTCGATTCTGGCTTCCAATCTCGCGCGTACCCTGCTATGCTATAAGTATGAGGGAGCCGCAAGGGCTCCCACCCAGCCCCGGTTGGGCCTCCCCGAAGAGGGAGGGCCGGGGGGAGTCAGCGAGAGGGGGGAGGGTCCCACTCGGGAGGGGAGGGGGGTCAAACCCCCTCCCACCCCGAATCTCGAAACGTTCAGAAATCGGGTCCCAGGATAAGGATTTGGCTCTCCGCGCCCAAACGAAATTTCAAGTCTAATGTTCCTACTGTACCTAGTGTACAGTCCCCCAGGGTAGGAGCAGCCCATCACCTTCGCGCCGAGGCACCAGATGGATGTGAATGTGCGGCTGCGTCATCGTAGACCAACGCCCAGACGATGTGATCAGGTTGTAGTGCTCGATTCCCTGATTGATCGCGAACCGCTCTGCTGCCGTCACCGCCGCCCCCGCTGCGGAAGGACCGTAGCCTTGACCGTGCTCGCTGTGCTCCATCGGGACGAACAGCATGTGCCCCTCCGTCACAGGGTCCAGCGGCTCGAACCAGATGACATCGTTCTCCGAATCTCGCCCCCAATAGTCCGCAGCCTCGATCTTCTTGCAGAAGACACAGCCGTCTTCGGACGGAAACCTTTCCTCAACCATCATTGTCTACGCTCAGTGCGAACCCTAGAGTGTTGTTCCAGTGTCCCGTTCGGTGCTTCCCGACTACCTTCTGGATAAACTCAAGCTGGTCCTCATAGTCGAGACCGCCCTCCGTGGAAATCATTTGCCCGCATGTGCAGACGTAGGAGTAACCGAAAAACTGATTCACGGCAACTCCGACAACCAGCAGCAGCACGATTCCGGATCGGCAATCGGCGTCGGCATCCAGCCCGCCTTCGCCCGGATAACTTCCGGACACCAGGGATCGTGGATGAACGCCGCACGCTGCCGCGCCTCGATAGCGGCGACTCGCTGCTCTAGTCCGTAAAGATCAGTCATCGCCCGCCTCCACTGCCGCCAGCACGTCTGTGACCGTCTTCGATGACGCGACCGAGGCTCGGTAACCTTCCGGCTGCTCAGCCCACGGACGCGCACCTACACGGAGCGCCACCATATCCCGGTGCAGAATCTCTGCGACCTTTTCAGCTTTGGTTGGCACGGCGAATCCCCGCTTCTAGGTGCTTCTGTCCGAGGTCTACGCCGTCCTGGTACTTCTTAACGACCCAGTACTTCGCGCCGATGGACTCGTGCCAGCAGAACACCAGCCACCGCCCGAAGACGACCTTGTGAATGGCCCACGCCGACTCAGACCGCGCCGCCCGCGCGTTGCGCTCCAGGAATGCCAGCAGCCCCCCGGTACGCGGAGTCCGGTCAATTTCAGCCCTTGCCATAGCGCTTCTCCGCTCGTTCCTCGCCCAGGGCGTACCCGATCAGAAAGATATCCTTAAATTGCTGCGGAACGTCCACTGAAACGTCACCTTCCGCCACATTCATGAAAAGAATCTGATAATTTATCCAGCCAGCCTTTACGGCGACCGTCTTGCTCTGCTCACTCTGAGCCATTTCGTCTCTCTTTCAGTATTGCTTGGACGCGCTTTCTTTCGCGCGGTGAGGGGGACCGACCCCCAGTGAATTCGTAGCCCTGGTATGTCCGATCCAGCTTGGCAACCGCCCGCTGGAATTGGTCCTTCCAGTATGCCAGTTCTTCCTCGCTTTCCGCTAGTTCAGCGTCCGCTGCCGCCTGTCCACGCTCGAAGGCTTCCGCCTCCACGCCCTCCAGCCAGAGGTCGAACAGTTCCTCACGGCGCAGGCGGGCTTGAGGCGTCTGCACACCCGCAGCCAGCACCGCCTCTAGAATGTCCTCGGGCTTAGGCTGGTACTTCTCCGTCCACGTCATCCCACGTACCGTGCCTTCCGTACAACCTGGATACGAGCACCCGTAGAAGCTAGTTGGTCGGCTTTCCGTATCGCGGCGTCCTTCCCCTCCGCTGTGTCCGGAAAAGTCTCAACACCCAGCCAATAGGACTCGCGATAATCTGTTTCGTACTTTTGGACAACCAGAATGTGCGTGTTGGACCGCTGAGGGGTGTAAATCACTTCGTCACTCATCTTCAGCCTCCCGGCGAATGTACGGGTTATCCGCGCGTGCGGCACGTTTCATTTCGCCGCCGATGACACCCTCCAGGTGCTCCACGGCAGCGTCCCAGGCTCTCTCCTGCTCAGACGCCAGCCAGCGGTCGAATTCCTCGAACCCCTCGTCATGCTGCGGCTCGACGTGAGAGGCATACCACATCCCGTAGGCGTGGCGCACCGTTTCTCTCTTCGGGGTGTGACTAGTCATAGACTTCCTCCCACTCGGTCTTGACGCGGCGCACGAGGGTGACGTGCTTCGACTCCGCCGCATACGCACGCGCCAGCGCTTCGGGCATGTTCTCTTGTACCACGAACCGGTCAGGGCCGTGCGCCTCTTCGGAAAGCCGAATGCGATTGCCGTACTCGTACTCGACGCCCATCAGACTAGCCCCTTCCGCCAGTCTTCGACCATCCAGCCGACCGTATCAGCGAAGTCGCCGTAGTCGGCTGTGGTCTCCACTTCGTCCCACAGTACCGCGACCTTAGCGATCCACGCCTCAGCATCCTCACCAGGAGCATCAACTTTTTCATTCATAAGGTTCATCCTATCAGTTCAGTACATCACTGTCAAGCCGCGAAGCCTTCATTCTCCCCGAAGCAGCGTACACACTCTACCTTCCAGCGAGGCCACCCGAAGGTTATAGTCTCGGAGAGAATCTTCGCCCAGCGTCCACACCCTCGGCAGCGTACACGGTACTTGCCCGCCCGCACCTTCGAAGGCATCGGCGCTACCCGTACAGATGCAGCGGTGGTAGAGAAGCTGGCCTGGGGGATAACGCCTGTGGTGGCGGTCGTAGTGTACGACCACGTTACGGTGATGTTATTGCCTGACCACCCGACAGTCATAGTGCCACCCGACAGTCAGCTATCAGTGAGGAGCTTGCCGCCCACACGTTGAACCTCCGCCAGTGCTTCCTCGCGCGTCGGGAACCCGTTGCGAGACATCATCCACTCGTCATCCCAGATAGGCGAGGGGATGAACCGAATTTCTGGTGCATCATCACCAACTTGCACGGTGCACATATGCACAATCCAGCGATCCGCCAGCGCTGACGCATCCGCGTATGACTTCTGCGTAGCTTCAGCGATTTCCCGAATACGGAACTCGCGGTAGTGCTGCGCAACGCGCTCGTATCGGTCCCACCCGACTTTGATCTTTCGAGGTTTCCGGAAGAATTCAAGCAGCTTCATCAGACGACCGTAGGCTGGAATGCTGCCACAACCGTGTCATAGTTGACGCGCGTGCGAGTGACGCGGACGTACCGTCCGCCCAGTTCCGCTTCCGCATCCGCGAGCGCTTTCGCCCACCCGTCCGGGTGCCCATCGATGCTCTCGGTGTCCCAGGCATTGATAACCCACGGCGCGTCGGGCGCGTCAGCCGTGATACCCCAAATGATCAGTACGTCCATGCTACTATCCTTCTTCGATTCGATGGTTGAGGGTTCAAAAAGTTTAGGCTCACGCGGCGGGGCGGGGAGTCCGTTCTCCACATCCAGGCGGCGTTCGCGGTACTTCTCCGCGTCATACCCATAATCTGCCATGCCGCCACTGTACACCTTCCGCCCCTTACCCGCAACTCCAAACCTCAGGTTGGCGTTGTATGATAATATGGAGCAGGAGGTAGTCATGTCAGACTTTAGCGATCAGTGGAATGTGCCCGGTAACATGCACTACCAGCCGGAAACTCCGGTCGATACCGTTCTACGTGCTGTCACGGACTACATGCTCCGGGGCTACTGGCTGGCGTATGATCTAGACGGAAATCTAGCCTTCGTATCTAACCAAAATAATGCGGATGGGGTCCTCATCGGAGCCGATCCTGATGACACAGACGTGATCATCTACGGCAATGAAACCACCGAATTCGAATTCGACGGTGTAGGAACCATTTCGATTGTGAGATATAGCTGATGCCTGGAGAATTTCGTGTACGTATCCTCTCCCCCGAGGCTGCGGACGAACGTTATGTGCTGAAGTCCGACGTGGACCAGGATGGACCCCCCTCGGTGCTCTTCGTTCAGCCTACCACCCCCGACGCCGAGCTTGGCGTCCCGTATCTCTGGGTAGACACTAGCCAGACTGGAAAATTCACCTTTTGGGTTGAGGACGGAAACTGATGACTCTTTACAACGCTTTCGGAGACCTCCGCACGCAGAACACGGCAGTGGGCGGACCCGTCACCACCGCCACTCTTGGCGTCACCGTGGGGTCTACCCTTGAAATTGACACCGCCGACTCATCTGGCGTGCTGTTTTACCTCCGCGCAGGCGGTGCGGCGGGCGGTGTGATTGTGGTTGAAGGCATCATCAACCTTAGCGATACGCCCTCGTGGGCTCCCGTCAACGTTGTCCGCATGGATGCGGCCCCCGCCGTACTGACAGGCACACTAACCACGCTAGCAGCTAGCACCGGATACCGATACCGCGTAGACACAAACGGTCTCACGAGAATTCGACTCCGCGTCACCACCGTTCTCGGTGCTGCGATTGCTGCAATCGCATACCAGAAGCATATCGATGCGGAACCACTATTCTCCGTCAACGTCCCTTCAGGTACACAGCCTATTTCCGGTTCGGTATCTGCTACCTCTACCCCCATCGCGGGTACCCCCCTTTCGCTAGTCACGGCTGCTACTACTAACCTTACGTCGATCAAGGCTACGGCAGGTACGCTATTCGAACTCTCCATTTCGAATCCGACCGCCACCCCCGCATTCGTCAAGCTCTACAACAAGGCTAGCGCCCCCGTTGTTGCTACCGATGTCCCGATTGCGACCATCCCCATCGCAGCCGGTGCCTTTCAGGCGGTTGACCTTGGGGCCATTGGTAAGCGCTTCGCCCTAGGCATCGCTGTCGCCGTCACAGGAGCCGCTATCGCTACTGACGCCACCGCCACTGTCGCAGGTATTCAGATTCACGGAACATACATCTGATTACTAGCATCCCCGTATAGTACCAAAAAATCACTCAGTGCAGGGCTGATACAATAGTGGTACTATGAACGATCCCTTTGCCGCCCTGGAACCTGATCCGGACAAGATGTCCATCATGGAGCAGATCGCGCTGCTCCCTGAAGACGAGCAAGAGGCCGCTCTCGAAGGACTGGACCCGGAGTCCGTCCGGTGGGACTGGTCTCTTTGGTCGCGCCCGCAGCAGGTTCCGCCGAAGGACGACTCGTGGGACGTAGGGCTTGCGCTCGCAGGTCGTGGATTTGGTAAGACCAGAATGGCCTCGGAGTGGGTTCGTGAGAAGGCAAAGATGCCTACCAACGAACCGCTCCGATTCCTCCTTGTAGCCCGTACCGCCGCAGACGTTCGAGAAGTTATCGTTGAAGGTGAAGCTCTAGCTCTTGACACCCCCGTAGCCTCCCCCACGTCCCCTACCGGCTTCACCCCCATCGGGAAGCTGAAGAAGGGAGACATTGTTGTCGGCGGAGACGGCAATCCCGCCACCGTCACGAACGCCTTCCCGGTCCTGCATAACCGCCCCTGCTATGCGGTACAGGTCGCCGGGGAGTCCGAGCCTATTATTGCGGACGGCAACCACAAGTGGCTCGTACGCCGCCGCCACGGGCATTGGGGCACCGGACGATTCTCCAAGAAGAAGTACGTCATGACGACCGAGGAAATCCTTGCAGACCTTGACCGCCGCTACTATATCGAGCCGGTTGAAGTTCAGGGCGAGGACGACATCTACCTCCGCTATACCCCGTACAACGTCGGCCTGATCCTGGGCGAACAGCCTAAGGATACCGAATACACCGACCACACCGCCGAAACGCGCACGATCCCTGAGGACTACTTCTGGGCGGACCCGAAGACACGCGAGATTGTGCTGCGAGGCATTCTGGACGCCCGTCAGATTCCCGGCGAGGCTCACGAGATTCCTGGCACCACAACTACGCTGATTCGCCGCGATATTCGTCGTCTGGCTGCGTCCCTCGGGTATACGACCGGAGAATACACCCGCACTCAAGAACGGCCCTACGGCACCGCCTCGTGGAAGACTACACGCTTCGCTCGCAAGGGGGCGCTACGTGCGATTCAGTCTATCAAGCGTGTTGCGTCCGTGCCGGTGCGTTGTATCGAAGTCAACAGCCCCGACCACACATTCCTGATCCACAATACCTACGTCAAGACGCACAACAGCGGTATCATCGCCGTTTCCCCGCCAAGTGAGCGCCCCGAGTATCGACCGTCCATCCGACGCCTCATCTGGCCCAACGGTGCGCAGGCCTTCTGCACGTCTGCGGACGAGCCTGACTCCCTCCGTGGTGTGCAGGCACACTACGCCTGGGGTGACGAGCTTGCAGCGTGGCGTCAGCCTACAAAGGAGGGCGAGCTTTCCGCGTGGGATAACCTTCGTATCGCGACCCGTCTGGGACGCAACCCGCAGATTCTTGCTACCACTACGCCTAAGCGCGTGAAGGTGCTGTTCGATCTACTCGAAGAGAAGAAGAAGAATCCGCGCATTTGGACCACGAACGGTTCAACCTTCGACAACGCCGGTAACCTTGCCGGGGCCTATATGGACGCCATTACCGGCGTGTACGGCGGAACCAGCCTAGCTCTTCAGGAGCTTTACGGAAACATGCTGGAAGCCGTTGAAGGTGCGCTCTGGACTGACGAGATGATTGACGCCAGCCGCACCGACGAGCTTACCGCTATGAGTAATCTCCGCATCATCGGTGTGGACCCGACTGTGGCTGAAGAGCCTGGTGACGAATGTGGAATCGTAGTAGTTTCCGCAAGCGTTGACAAGGACCTCTACCGACGCCACGCTTATGTTCTCGAAGATGCTTCAGTGCAAGGCTCCCCTCAGGTGTGGGCACAGAAGGTCGTGGAGATGCACATGCGATGGGGCGCTCCCATCGTAGCCGAGGTCAACCAGGGTGGTGCGCTCGTAAAGAACGCTATCCACCAGATTGACCCCAGCATCCCGGTTTATGAGGTCCACTCAAAGGTCGGAAAGAAACTACGCGCAGAGCCTATTGTACTCGCCTACCAGCAGGGTCGCGTTCACCACTTTGGCCGTCACGTCGATCTGGAAACCCAGATGGTTACGTGGGAGCCCGAGTCAACCCGCAAATCGCCAGACCGCATTGACGCCCTCGTCCACGCGCTCACGGCACTGCTGATCGAACCTCCTAAGGGATTCTGGGCAGGCCCCATCCGCGCCAAGGGTGTAGCCGACCGTCAGATCAACCTAGGCGGGCTCAGAAACCGTACCGCTCGTACGGCACCAAGAGCCACAGGGTTCGGCGGTTTTTCGATTGGAGGCAACAGAAAGCGATGACTAGACGATCAGCGCGTGGGCAATCCCTCCCCACACATGAAATCAATTTCCTAAACGAACTCGAAGGATACGAGCTATTTGCGCGTGCGCGTATGCTGTACGCTCAGGGGTGGACGCTGCGTTCCATCGGAGAGGCGTTTGAGCCGCCGCGTGCGCGCTCAACCGTCCGATACTGGATCAACAGTCCCATTCCCATTGCGTCCGCGCACACGTCCCTTCCGACCGCACCCGTTCCGGTGCTTGCTACCGCTTCAGCAGCCGCCCGCATCCCGCGTCGGCACCTGACGCCGACCGAGTACTCGAAGATTGCTGAACTAGCACCCCTGGCTCGGAAGTACCGTGCGACTATGAATCCGGGCCACCAAAGTGCCCGAGCGAATAGAGAACTCACGGAACTGTGTGTTAGACTGCATCACACCGAGCGTGTCACGATCCGTGACCTTGCGGATGCCGCATCCGTAAGTTACCGCGCTATGGCCCGGAGAGTAAGTTGATCCGCGAAGACTCCTTCCCAGCAACCCTCGTGGTTACCGCTGCGGACTTTGAAACACCCGTCCACGAGCTAAAGAGCCGTCCTCCGACTCCTGGGGCCGCGTCCCTCAGCATCACCCGCGTCATTGTTACTGGTGATACGGTGATGGTGCTAGTTGACGACGTGGCGGGTCCTAAGGTAGTATTCCAAGAGCAGATTGACCCCACTACGCACTACAAGGGCACCATTCACGTTGATAGCTACGTTGTAACGGTCACCGGAAAGAAGCTCGCGTGGCGTAAGGATCAAGCCTGCGGCTGCGGCTCACGTCTGCGCAGCTTCCGCCCATTCAAGTACATGTCCAGCAGTAAGGACCCTGGCCCCAACGACTAATCAGGAATACCCTATGACAATCAGTATCCGATTTCCGGGCGAGGACTGGTACGGCGAAACGCACCACCCGCTAGAGCTAGGAAGCGGCATCCTCTGGATTCCAAACGATCTTGATATAGACGGGTACACGTATTTCGTCACCCAGGAAACCGAAGACGCACGCGATCTAGCTCACGAGGCCCTCGTTAAGGGGCTACTCGAAGTCATGACCAAGCCGATTGAAAGAATAGACGAGTGACCTTCGCTAGCATCCGCGCCCAAGTCGATGCGCTCCCTGAACCGGAGCGCACGGCTCGGCGTATGCTCTATTCGGATTCTCAGTGGGAGAATCTGTGGGAGTTGAACGCTTGGCCCCACCAGATTCCTCCGCTAGGCGACAGTTGGACGAGTTGGACCGTGATCGGCTCCAGAGGCGAAGGTAAGACGGTAGCTGGATACAAGTGGCTAGAACAGAAGTTCCTCTACTCGAAGGCGGAGCGGTGCTTGGCGATTCTCAGCCACTCAAAAGAGATAAACAGAATTGCAGAGTTTGTCCGCTCTACGCTCTACGATATGGCTGTCATTGAAGCATTCCAGATTAAGAGAACTCAGGGTACCTCTGTGCGGTTCGAGCATAAGCAGGGCGCACCAAAAACCTCCCTCTTTATCGTCTCCGAGCAGTCTTTCAGTGAGGCTCGCGGGTACGCGGCAGATTATGACTACATCTGGGCCGACGAAATCGAAGATGCTACCCAGATCATGCATCAATTCCCGCTGACCAAGCAATTTGTATTCACGCAACCAACAAAGCTACCTGCCGAGACCATTCTCTCGCGTGCCGGGGCCTCAAGGAGAATCTGACATGCGCGACCTGATCCGCTTCGTAGTATTCCTACTCGCTGTCTATCGACTTTCTCGCCTGATCATTGAGGATGAGATTGCTGATGACGTACGGGAGTGGGTTTTCGCTCACACCAAAAACGGGGGTAAGCTCCAATACCTCATCACCTGTTACTGGTGCACGAGTTTCTGGGTAGCAATTCCCCTCGCGATTCTGTACATTCGCTCCCCTAATGGTATGATGGTAGCTGGACTGCCCCTAGCCGGGTCCGCAGTCACAGGCTTCCTAGACCAGAAGGTAGGATAATGGCGAACCCTTTCCGCCGAGAACCCGAAAATCGGGGACCCGACCCCGTAGCGTATAACGCTATTCGACCCCTGACGGCTGCTGCAACGCGCGTAAACCTCAAGGACCGCTCCGAGGCTGACCAGTTCCGCGCCCGCCAGGGTTCGCAGATGATCGCGATCCAGAACGCCGCGTGGGAATACTACGACGCCATTTCTGAAGTCAAGTATGCATTCAACCTCGTAGCTTCCGTTGTTTCTCGCATCCGTCTGTACGTGGCTGTGGTGGAGAATCCCGCCGAGCAGCCGGTACCTCTGGACCAGTCCGAGAAGATCGACCCAGACCTAGCTGACGCCGCACGCCGAATGCTAGAGCGCCTTGATTCCGCTTTCGGCGGACAGGCTGGACTTCTCCGTGATGCCGCGCTCAACCTCGCTGTTGCCGGTGAATGCTACCTGGTACAGATTCCCGAGCGTCCGGGGCAGGGCCTCCGTGAAACGTGGGACATCCGCTCCGTAGATGAACTCAAGGTTGACGCTAAGGGCAACTACGCGATCTACCCGCGCCGTGACATCAAGCCGAGCAGCGGTAGCGCCGCTCTGCCTAAGGGTGCCGTGCCGCTGCCTGGCGGCGCATTCATGGGACGCATTTGGCGTCCGCATCCCCGGTTCTCCGAGGACGCAGACACGAGCATGATCGGCCTCCTGGCCCTCTGCGAAGAGCTTCTGCTTCTGGACCGTACGTTCCGTGGCTCACACCGCAGCCGCCTGAACGCCGGTATCTTCTATGTACCTGACGGTCTGTCTACGGCCAACCAGCCTGATCCGAACCTCTTCGCGGACGAGGATGAGGACCAGCCCACACCTGAGGACACCGCTGACGCATTCCAGGAAGAGCTTCTGCTTGCCATGTCCACCCCCATTGAGGATGAAACTAGCGCCGCCTCCGTCGTGCCGCTGCTTATCCGTGGTCCGGTGGAACTCGGTAAGGAACTCAAGCACATCACGTTCAGCCGCCCCTTCGATGACTCGATGGTGGCGCGCGCTGACCGCGTGCTTGATCGCATCCTCCAGGGTCTCGATGTCCCTAAGGACACCGTTACCGGTCTGGCGAATGTCAAGTACTCGAACGCTGTGCAGATCGATGAGTCCCTATACAAGGCGCACATTGAGCCGATGCTTCTGCTCCTGGCTGACGCATTCACCGCTGTATACCTTCGCCCCGCGCTGCTGGATGACGGCTGGAGCCAGGCTGACGTAGCCAAGATCACCGTTTGGTATGACGCCTCCGCTGTAGCTACTCGTAACGACCGCGCGGCTGACGCCGACTCCGGTTACGACAAGAAGGCTATCTCTGGAGACACCTGGCGTCGTGCTCACGGCTTCGCAGACCAGGATGCCCCCACCGGAAAGGAACTCGTTCTGCGTATGCTCGTGGACGGCACCATCAGCGAGCCGCAGCTTATGGAGGCGCTTCTCCGTGTGCTGGCTCCGGATGTCATCGATGCTGCGCGTGGTGCAGGACAGGCAAACAGCGTGGCACCCATTCCGGGTGAGGCGCTAGACATTCTGAACGGCGGTACGGGTGCAGTTGACCCGGAAGCGCCTACAGGCGATGCCCCCACAGCCCCGTCCCCGATTGACGTGGGCCAGCCCGAGGGCGCACCGGCTATCGACCCGATGTCGCCTGAGACTCCCATCCCAGATGAGCCCGTTGCCCCAGGCGATGACGCTCCGCCATTTCCCCTAGCAGAACCCGGCCAGTAGCCGAACACTCCCCCTGTCGTCTGGTACGATAGGGGGAGTCTATTCAACGCCCTAAAACAAAGGACGACGTAGTGTCTGACACTTTTCTTTCCCTGAGAGCCCTCACCGCAGCCGGTGGAAACTCTCGTGCCGCCCGTGCCCTTCGAGTCAAGCTCCAGTGGCGTGACCGTAAGGGTCAGTGGATCGAGATGGGCCGTGGTGCCAAGTTCAAGGTGCGTGGCGCTGACGGTGCCGCGCGTTCCGTGATCGGCTCATTCGTTGGAGCCATTGACGAGAAGACTGGGCAGGTTTACGTCTCCAAGGACCCGAACGGCCTGCCTGACGGGTTCTACAACGTAGATTCCGCCAACGCCGAGAAGTTCGCCGCAACGCTGAACTCCAGCGAGGCACCCGCGTCTTCTGGCGGCAGCGTAGGGGAGCGCGCCTCCGAGAACATCCCCAGCATCAATGAACTCACCGTAAAGGGTGCCCCTGAGGGCTGGAACGCTCTCCCCGGCACGTTCGGCGGCAAGAAGGTTATCGAGACCGAAGACGGCGACTTCCGTATTCACTTCGGCGGTAAGGACGAGACCGTCCTACTCGAAGACCACCGCGCCAACCCAGGTGTGGCTGACCCGCAGCGCTCTGTTGCTGAGGCGTTCAAGCGTGTCGGTGACGTTGACGCTAAGCGTGAAGAGACTGGCGACAAGGCGTACGCCACACTCGGTACCGAGGAAGAGAACGCTGCTGCGCTCCAGAACCGTGACCGCGACTCCAAGATCGAGCAGATCAAGGGCAATGAGCGCACGCTTATGAACGAGCGCGCTCCGCTCGGTGCAAAGCAGACCGCTATGAACGCCAACGAGGCCCTGAAGAAGGAACTCGCAGACGCAGGCGAACCGTACGACCCGGACGGCAACGACTCAGACGAGGCCGTAGCGGCGCGCAAGGTTGCGGCTGCTCAGGCTCCTGCTGGCGACCCCGCACTGGCAACCACAGGCGAGATTGACCTCGACACATTCGATGTGGCACCTGAGGGCTTCCTTATCCCTACAGGAAAGAGCACCAACGACCTGACCCCCGAGGGCCTCGCCAACTTCATGACGGCGGAAAAGGAAGCACTTGGCAAGGGCGGGGCGCGTCTAGTCGTAGATACAGATGCCGGTACGGCTGAAGTTTATAACTCGGCTGACACACTCGATAACGCTAAGGCTCAGGCTGGAGGCCTGGGTACCGACACCGTACTGGACCTCAAGTCGGGGCAGGCTGTTTCTGTCTCCGATGGTGCAGTAGACCCCAATTCCCCCGACGTAAACCCCAATCTAGACGGAGATACCTCCGCTGACGCACCCTCTGGAGGCGCAGACAATGCCCAAGACAGTAATCCCGATGCCGTCGAATCTGAGCCAGCTAGCCCCGGAGCAGATGCTCCAGCTAGCGACCAGCCTGACGGCGAAGCTGACCGGGCAGGAGACGCCCCAGCAGCCGACAGCCCCCCAGCAGACGCCCCCGCAGGCGACTCCGAACCAGCAGGAGAAGGTAACGAAGCCGAATCCGGGTCCGATGACGCCGACAGCGCAGAATCCGACTCCGGCGAAGGCAGCGGTGAAGGAAGTAGTCGCCCCGAACCCGGCTCAGTAGAGGACCTAGAGAACCGCCGCGCCCAGGTGCAGTCGGCTCTCGACGTTGCTGGTGACCCGAAGGATATCGTTGCGCTCAATGAGCAGGCGGATGCGCTTGATGTTCGTATTGGCCGTATCAACGGACAGCAGACGGACATCAACGGCAACACGCAGCCGTGGAACGCGGATATCAACAAGATCAATTCCGACATCATGTACGGGCAAGGCCAGGCCCAGCCGCTTGAGCGCGCCCCCAGCCAGGATGTCTCGGACCAGATGTCCAAGAACGAGGAAGAGCGTCAGGCACTACTCAAGGAACTGAGTGACGCCTACGACGAGATTGACTCGATGAAGAATGATCCTGAGGGGTCGGAGTTCCGTCAGAGCCTCGTAGAGGACCTGGAAGACCGCATTGCCGAGGTTGAAGGTAAGATTCTCCCGAAGCTGGAGAAGCAGTACGCCACACTCAACAAGAAGCTGGATCAGATCAACGGTGTACAGGCGCTAGATTTCCGCGCGAACCGTTCCGGTACGCCAGCCAAGCGCACCCCCGCCGCTCCTAAGGCGGTTGAAGAGGTTGTCCCTGAGGCACCGGCAGAACCGTCTATCGCGGATCGCCTTGACGAGGCGTTCAACAAGACGGACGCCTGGTCCGACTCCAACGTTGAGCGCCGTGAGCGTGCCGCGCTACGTGTTCTTCGTGACGAGGCCCGCAAGGGTGACGTGTCGAAGGGTATTGCACGTCTTTCGCTGGAGGAAAAGCTCGCGCTCTCCCCGGAGATTGCAGAACTGGTTGGAATGGGCAAGCTGCCCCCTCAGCCGCTCACCAGCACGAAGAAGGGTGACCGCGTAGCTGTAGGTTCGCCTGACGGCAACATCGGCATCGTCACGGACCCTTCCGATAAGCCTCGCGGATTCTCCACCGTGCAGATGGAGAACGGCGAGCGTGGCGGTGGAAACTTCCCGAACAACCGTCTCTTCGCCCCGTCCGAGGCTACAGACGAGCAGCGTGCGGATCGTGCCGAGGTCGAGAACGATGACCGGGCTAACGAGCGTGCCGACCTACCTGTCTCAGAGCCCGCTGACGAGCTTGAGGGCCTGGAGGCACCGGAGACCGCTCCTGACGCCCCTGAGGTCGCTGACGAGGCTCCTGCGGCCCCTGAGGCTGTAACGCCGCCCGCAGACTCCCCGGAAGTTCGTAAGAAGCTTATGGATATCCGCGCAGCGTTCGCTCGCGGTGCTAAGTCGCAGTCGATGAAGAAGTACGAGGGCTTTGACGGGATCGATAAGGCGCGTGAAACATTCCTCGCTTCACCAGCTATGCGTAAGTACGCCGACGATCCTCAGATGCAGACGCTTCTGGAGAACGCCTTCGGTGACGGCTGGGTAAATGACGGAGACATCCCTTTCCGTGAGCGTGTCGCAGAGTGGCGTAGCGATCTAACAGGCGAGCCGCTGCCTGACGCTGTTCTGGAGTCCCCGCCTGTATCCGCCCCGGAACGGCCCGCCTACCAGGAGCCAGGCGACCCGGAGATGGTCAGAGTCAACCGCGCCGAGCTAGACGCTATCGACCAGGAAATCGAAAATGAACTGGCGCTCGCTGAGGCTACCGAGAACGATCCGATGGAGCAGGCTGGGCACCTTAGCCGTGTTCGTACGCTTGAGCGCCAGCGTAAGGTCTACCAGAATGCGCTTGACCGCGCCCTCGGCAACAGCCCGATGGACTTCAACGGTGAGCTTGACTGGAACATGCGTAAGCCGGAAAACCGTGGAAGCCTTCCTGAGGCCCCGCCCGCACCCGCTCCGGAGCCTGAAGCGGTTCCTGAGGCGGACACGCCTGCCGTTCTGGACGATTCAATCGAGTCCGCTCCGATCCCTGCGCCAGGCGCAGAGGATGGTGTCGAGACAGACCTGGTGGGTGTTGATCCGAGTGCACTCCGCGAGGGTGACTACATCCAGCACCCCGAGACGGGCAACATCATTCGTATTGAAGATATCGAAGTTCGTCACTACCCCGAAGAGGAAGCTTCGAAGTATTCGATCAACTACTCATCGAAGAATGATGCTGAAGAGGCCGAGAACGCTGCTACGGATAACGTAGAGATTTGGTCCACCGAAACTCTCGACACCTACAAGGGGTGGGGTCCGGACACAAGCGAACCCGCCGCGAAGCCTGCTACACACGAGGAGGCTCTCGCGGCCTACGACGCCGCCGATGCGGACTACCAGCACGCGCTTATGCAGGAGGATTATGATCCTGCCGAGGTAGAGCGTCTGGAAGACATTCGCTGGGAGGCTCAGAAGGACCTGTGGGAGCTTGAAGACGCCCAGGGCGAGGAAGTCGCGCCTGAAATTCAGGAGATTCTGGACGAGCTAGATGCGGACCCCGAGAACGACCGCATCGAGCGTGCCGCTCAGGCGATGTTCGAAGAGTACAAGGAGCAGCAGGCCGAAGAGGCGGGTCCCGAGACAGTCGAAGAGGTCGGAGACGACGCACCCGCACAGTCTGAGGTTGCCGCTGTCAACTCTGAGCTAGCCGACCGCGATGAGATTGAGGGTCAGGTTGACGTAGCCGAGGGTCTGGGCGGTCTCTACGATGGTGGAGACGACCCGTACGATGTAGAGCCTGGAAACGACAACAAGGTTGCCGCGCTCAAGGCGAAGCTGCACGGTAAGGACCTCACCCCGGAGGAAGAGGCTGAGCTAAACGAGGCTCTAGATTCCGGTGTACTTTCCGACAGCCAGGTCGCACGTATCGATGCGGAGATTTCCGCTAAGCCGAACCGTGCCAACACGACCACCATTGCACGCCCGGATACCGAGCAGCCCGAGTACCTGTCTACCGCTGACGTAGACATCGTAGATGCTGAGCGCAACGACCCGAACTTCGTCTTCGATGAGGACCTGACGTGGCGCAAGATTCGCGAAGAGTTCCCGGACGCCGTTGAGCTTGAGAACGGTGACCTCATTCTGGAGACCGTTTCCAACAAGGGCAAGCGCTACGACACGATGATCCGTCGCACCAAGAAGAACCGCTTCCTGGTTTACGTCATGGAGACCGATCAGAAGGGTAACCGCCGCGCCAAGCGTATCGGTAACACTGAATGGCACTCGTATGAGGCGCTCGAAAAGCGCATCACACAGGGTCGCGTTCTGATCAACTCGAAGAGCCCCGCTGGATCGCTCGCACGCCGTAAGGACCAGCCCACCGAAAACCTCGGCACCCAGGGCTTCCCGCAGGACGACTTCCTCGGTGACATCGGAAACGTAGACGCCGCCGTACCCACAACGGGTGACGAGAAGTTCGATGCGCTCCTAGAGGTAGCCGCTAAGCACATCCGCGATGCCGATGTAGACATCGAGGGCCTCCGTGAAGCTCTCGAAGCAACCGACCCCGGCGCTAATGCTGTCAACACAATCATGCAGGCTATCATCGGTCGCGCCCAGGACAACTACCGTCCTGACGGTGTGGCTCCGTGGCAGACCTACGATGGTGAGACGGCTGAGGTCGGCGGAGAGTACGACTGGACCGACTGGCACCAGGAACTCGACTGGTGGCTCCCGGACGGCACGCTCAACCCGAACCGCAAGCCGAACCCCACCTACGGTGAGGTCCACCGCGTCAAGGTCATGGGTTACGTCAAGGAGAACACTGACGGTAAGGGCCACACCTACGGTGACCACGTTTGGGTCTCGGTTTACGACCCCAAGAATGGTACGTGGGGTAACTGGACAAAGCGCTCCGCTCAGACGCTCCGTGCTGCCGACTCGGGCTCTGAGCCGGGTCTGCCGTTCTTCTCCAAGCGTGAAGAGTGGCGCTCCAGCCCAGAGGCCCTAGCTCGCCGCTTCCGCGTCCCGGAGGTTGCACCGGAAGAGCCCGTAAAGACGCACGCGCGCCCTAAGGGTGACCTGCCGCAGAGCCGCCGTCTTCGCTTCACCAACGGTGGAAGCCTCGCCGGGTACGGCAACGTTCCGGTCCCGAACAGCCCCGCTGCAATCATCGAGAAGATTACCTCGAAGGAGGTCACGCCCCGGATTCGTCCTGCTCGTGAGGCTCGTCCTGGTATGATGGTCGTCCGTATGGATGATGATGGAAACCAGCACGTAGATTCGATTATCCGCGTCGAGAACATCGGTGACGGTGGCTACCGTATCCACGCAGCACGTCCTGACGGCAATGGTTACGCCGATGTAGACAGCTTCGTGGTGCCGGGGGACGCTGACATCGCGCTGTGGACCGCTCCCGAGCTTCCTGCCCCGAAGACCCCTGAGAACCCGAACACCCGCCAGGGTGAGGTTGTCGTCTTCGAACAGGACGGCGAGCCGGTAGCCGGTGTAGTCGCTTTCGATGACGGTGAGGGTACGCTGACCGTTTCTACCAGCGATGAGGTCGTTGACGTACCGGCATCCGCAGTAAAGGCCCCGGCTGGGGGTGCATACCCCTCGGTCGAGTTCCTGGAGGCTGAAATCGCTAAGGCGGAAGAGGACCTCAAGCGGATGGGTAACGGTCGCGACTCGTTCATCAGCAGCCGCATCACCCGTCAGCGGATTTCGATCATGAAGGATATGATCACGCTCGCTAAGCAGGACTGGAAGACACCAACCCCGGTCCTCGTCCACAACGGCAAGGTCGCATCGGTAGCGCAAAAGGACGGCAAGTATGGTCCGTACTACGTACTGACCGACGAAGCCGCCGAGGCCTACGGCAAGCGGTTCTTCAGCCCCTCGCAGGCGCGTAACGGCGCGGAGCGTGACAAGGCTAAGGGCTTCACCTACGAGGATGTCATGGCCCCTGTACGCATCCGTCCGGGCGGCACCGACTGGGATATCGATGCTAAGAACATGCTTGGCAAGAATATTTCTGATATCCTCGAAAGCGATGTCACACCGTCCACACCGGGCGCTGAGCGTCAGGAGCTTATCGAGGTCGCGGACACCGCTGCGGTTCCTTCGTCACTTCGTGATCTGATTCGCCGCTGGGCGCTGAACCCCAACGTGTCGTCCTCTGAACTGTCTCAGGTGCTCGACATCATGAAGGGATTCAACGCTGGTAGCGGACTAGAGCGTTTTGTTGATAGAATCCTTGATATGCTCGGTGTTCCCGACCAGTCGCGCTTCGACAGCTTCTATTCAAACTAAGGAAATCATGTCAAACTACACCATCCTACGCGGTGAGCCGGGGGCTGTCACAGCCCCGGCCACCGAGCCGGTCTACGCCGCGACTCTGCTCGTAAATGAGGGCGGGGATGAGGTTGTTATCGCATCTCCCGATGGATTCGAACCTCTTCCCGTGTCTCGCATAGACGAGGACGGTAATTCTGGTAGACTTATACTGGTCACGGATAGAGCCAAGTACAACTGGCGTCCAATCCGTGAGGCCGATGGTATCTGGATTTCCCGGCATGCTATCCCCCTTCCAATCGAGGCCCTACCGGGCATTGCAGTTTCAGGAGACATCGTGGCAAAAGAAATCCTAAGCGCGTTCAGCGATAGCGACTCCCCTTACGTCCTCGGCGTAGTCTTCGAGACTGCCGATGGTAAGTGGGTTCGCTCGGGTGGGCAGTTCCTCCCTATCGCTGGTGACGACACAACGTACGACACCATGGATCGCATCGTAATCGACCCCGCCAAGGCATCCGACTTCCTAGACCTGTACGACCGAAACTATGTAACGGTTTCGGACGCTACGGGCTATGAGTCCGCTGTCAGCGAGTAATAAGAGAGTTTCATGACCGAGTTTATTGGGCAACATCGCAATAGTGTGCTCTTCTCTGACGCGGAGAAGAAGAACGCTGTCATTATCGATTCCCGCATTTCGCTGGTAGTCGCTTCTGGATCATATGATGAGCTATCCAGCGTACGAGAGTGGGGCGATGGAGAGTTTTCAGCGACCGACCTTGAACTCGCTACAACCGTGCTATCCCTTCCGGAGAATCCGGAGCCGACTGGGCGCATGTACACGATCCCTCGTGGTGCGCAGACTAACGCCCGCAAGGCGCTGACTGCCGCTGCTGACGAAGGTTCTGTGCCCCGCTATATCGGAACGCTCCTTGCTGCGGGTGGGCAGGTCTCCTTCAACGAGCTTGGGCTTATTGCCAGCTTCTTCGAACACCGCGAGGAAGAGGATTCCACACTGTGGCGACTCTATGGCGGTGCGCCCGCGAAGAAGTGGGCGACCTCTATCTTCGAGCGTGAGGCGCTGACGGCTTCCGCCCCGCCTGCTCCTGAAAATCTTGCTCAGCTACTTGCTGACAATCCCGAGGCTGGACCGGAATTCTTGGTCCGCCTTTCCACTGTCACAGGCATCATGGATCGCCTGTACCGCATCGACCTAGACAAGCGCACCTACGTCTGGGACAACTCCGCGTGGACCGACCTCGGACAGACCGAGTGGTCTATTTGGGACTACGACTTTGCCCTAGACGGCAAGCAGCCCAATATCGATCAGACACATATCATGATCGACCCCGAATCTGCCCTTCATGCAGCCTCACTTATTTCCAAGGGCGCTACGACCTTCACGGTCGAAGACATTTCGCCGCTGGAAACCATGCTCGCCACCGAAGCTCTCGCGGACGAAGACTGGGAACTCGTAGACGCCGCGATGGTTGCAGCCGCCCCCGCCCCCGATGCCCCCGCTACGGACAGCGAATATACGGACAAGGAGCGTGCCGATAACGCCTCCAAGCAGATTCGTGACGGCTCAGGCCAGTTTGCCAAGATGGGCTCGTCTGTTGTCGTCAACGGAAACCCGCAGACGGTCGGAAAGATCACCCGGCTATTTCCCGCTAACGGTATGGTTGAGGTTGCACTCACCAATGGTACCAAGGTTGTTGTTCCTGGCAACCAGGTCGAGGCCTCAGACCGGATTCCGGTTCCAGGTAAGCCTCTAGAGCAGCCGCAGGTAGACTTCAGCGGAATCCTAGCGGAGCCCCGTACGCCTATCGACCGTGATATCGCTCAGCTTCCTGGCACACTTCCGCGTCTTACGCGCAAGGACCTGAAGGACATCATCAGCAACTTCCCCTCGTGGGTGAAGAGCCAGCGTGACTCCTTCAAGCCGCTCAATGGTCCAGTAGGCCGCGCAGCCCAGGGGCGTGCCACGTCCTCGCGCGTCACCAACGTCAAGAAGTTCGAGCACCCGCTTCTTGATCGTTGGCTGAAGAGTCGCCCGGTCACAGCCGCCGCACCGGCACCCGTCGTACCTTCAACTGAAAAGCCGGTTGAAGTTTCGCCTGAAACTTCCGACGTACAGCCGGTCTATATGGCGGTCGTCTCCCCCGACGATCCCCGCGCTGTGTTCAAGCTCATCAGCCTGGTCCCCGCATCCTCGCAGTCAAACCAGCCGATGGTTTACTCTCGTGAAGACGGCGAGTGGAAGCGCGATGAGGCCACCATGAATGACCTCAAGTCGGCCACACCGCCGCCTGTGGTTGCTCTTGACGGCGACACGCTCGATGACGTTCTCGTGCAGGTTGACGGCACGCAGGAGCTTGGCGAAGAGGCACCTATGGCCGCTGAGGCTGTGCCCGTCCCGACCGAGCCAGACCCGGTAACTGCAAGCGCGGTTGATGAATCGCTGGCGCTAATGGTTCTCTGGGGTCCGAGTAAGAACATCATGCAGCAGGCTCTTGTAGCTGCTGGTGGTGCTGACCGTAACCGTGGTGGTGCTGAAAAGCTTCGCCGCTATTGGCTTCACGGTGATGGTGCCGCTAAGATTCGCTGGGGCACCCCCGGCGACTGGACTCGCTGTGTCCGCCAGCTTACGAAGCACCTAGGCCCGCGCGCCAAGGGCTACTGCGCTCTCCGTCACAAGGAAGCCACAGGCATGTGGACTGGTGACAAGAAGCACATGCAGAAGTTCTCCGCGAACACACCGACCACAGTCGATTCCACTGACGTGATTGTGCCGCAGGAGGCCATTCTGGCTGCTGCTTTCCAGAATGCTCGCGCGCAGATTCTCCGCAACCGTGTACTTACGGCATCCGCTGCGTCTAACCCCCTGAACGCGATCTACCCTGACGGCGCAGAAGGTTTGGAGGCTGCGGTAACTGCCGGTGCCGCTGGCGCTATCACTGAGGTTGGCGGTCGGTTCCTGATCCCGCTCGTCATTCCTGAAGAGCTAGAGTCTGGAGACGGACGTGAGGTCGATAAGTACGCGCTCGATACGCGCAACCTGCCCCTGCCGCTCATGTGGCAGATTCAGACTGGTGAAGGACACAACGGCGCTGTAGTCGTCGGTCGTATCGACTCCATGGGCCGTACGCCCAATGGTATCGGTATGGCTATGGGCTACTTCGATGTAGGCCCATACGGACGCGAAGCTGAGCGCATGGTACGCGCCGGAATGCTGCGTCACGTATCCGCTGATATGGACAAGTTCGAAGCTGAAGCTGAAGAAGCCGCCGAGCGTGACGGTAAGAAGATCAGCAAGGCTAAGCTGTCCATTAAGAAGGCGCGAGTCATGGGTGCTACAATAGTAGCTAAGCCTGCTTTCCAGGAGTGCACAATCGAAATGGCACCCCTACGCACTCTGACCATGGAGGATGACGTGCTCCCAGACGGTATCATTACCGAAGAAGTGGACCCGATGGAGGCGGTAGCCCTTGTAGCTGCCGGTTACATCGCGGACGCTATCCCGGTTGTACCCCCGCGCGCCTGGTTCGAGAACCCGAAGCTGCGCCGCCCGACACCGCTTACAGTGGACGACAATGGTCATGTCTTCGGTCACGTTGCAGCATGGGGCACCGCCCACATGAATGCAGCGCTGAACGGCGTCAACCCGCCTCGTTCCGCTAGTGGCTACGCCTACTTCAACAAGGGTGTTGTCCGCACGGATGACGGCTCCGACGTTACGGTCGGACAGCTTACACTCGTAGGCGGTCACGCGGACCTACACTTCAGCGCCAACGAGGCGGCTCGCCACTATGACGATACTGCATCCGCATTTGCAGACGTTCACGCTGGCGAAGACGACTTCGGCATCTGGGTGGCAGGAGCCCTGCGCCCTGGCGTCACCGCAGAACAGGTTCGCGCGATCCGCGCATCTACGCCGTCTGGTGACTGGCGTCCGATCCGTGGCAAGCTGGAACTCATCGCGGTCTGCCAGGTCAACGTCCCCGGCTTCCCCATCGCTCGCGCTATGGTCGCGTCGGGACACACCATGGCTCTTGTAGCCGCTGGTGCCTCCACGCTCGCACACCTTCGTCCCGACCCCATCCTGGACCTGGCTCGCCGCGTACAGGAGCTTGAGGCTGCGGCTTCCCCCGCTGACCAGGGAATTGACGCTCGTGTAGCGTCCGTCCTAGCGCGCATGGAGACGCACAAGGCTCGCCACGATGACGAACTGGCTGCAAAGTCTGAAGCGCTTATGGCTCGCATGGCAAACTTCGGTTACGTATCGAAGCAGTCCCGCGAACAGGCCGCAGACAAGGGCGAGGCGCTTCCTGACGGTTCATTTCCGATCCGGAATGTCTCGGACCTGAAGAACGCTATCAAGGCGTACGGACGGGCCAAGGAGTCGGACAAGAGCAAGGTTCGCAAGCACATCATGAAGCGTGCGCGTGCCCTTGGTCACGCTGACCTAATCCCTGAGGAGTGGACCCACGCCGCTTCTGCTGCCCTCACCGCTTCGGTGATGAGCATGCGTGAGCGCGTAGAAGCCGCCCGCAATGAGACCGCCCTCGTAGCTTCCGTGAAGGAAGACATCGACAAGCTCACCCCCGCACAGAAGCAGCGCCTCATCAGTGAGCTTCGAGCTAAGGGCGAGGAAATTCCGGAGTCTCTAGCCCCAAAAGCACCGGGGGCTGATCCCGGACGGGACCAGCCCGCCAAGTACAAGCCGGGATACCAGCCTCGTGATTACAACGGACAGTTCAAGCAGGTTCTAGCACGTCTCAAGGAAGACCTCGGAGACAGCGAGAACCAGGATATCGTGGAGAGCATTGAAGAGATTTCCTCCGCTCGCGCGGGAGACTACGCGGAGTCGGTACGTGCCGGTCTGGACCTAAAGAGCCAGCTTGACCGTCTCGATTCTGGTGCGCTAAACAAGGACGCCATTGGCTCCATCCGTGAAGCGTCTCGCGATCTAGGCAAGGCAATCTCCAACCTGCCGCTGCCCTTCCAGAATCAGGCTGCAAAGCTTCGCTTCTCGGACCTGCCTCCCACCCTCCGCGACCTGATGGAGGACCTCGTAGACCGCGTACACGAGAAGATCGGCGCTAAGGAAGGCCAGATCGCCACGCAGAAGCTCCGCTCATTCATGAGTGGGGGCGACCTGTTCGCTCAGTCTGATATCTCCCGCGAAATGTCACGATTCCTGCGACTACTGACCTGACCACAGACCCAGGAACCCGGACCAGTCTACTCTCTGGTCCGGTTTTCTGCTTTCTGGAGGTACTGAATAGCGGCGTAGAGTCGTTCGGGATCGTCCTTGAAATTCCCCAGTCCTGTATTACAACCAAGGCAGAGGTATCCGCGCACGACTCCTGTGGCGTGGTCGTGATCTACATGGGGTGTTGTGGTGAAAGGATCGCCGCAGGATTCGCAGGACCCGGTGTGTTCACGCCCGAGCATCTGTATTCTGCGCTCTCGCGCCGTAACTCGGGGATTGATATTTCTAGCCGTATACGTAGGCGAGTTGCGACAGATCATACGTCGTTCACCATTTCGTCCTGGCCGCGACTTCAGAGTTCCGGGGCCGCATTCGATACAAGCGCCGTCTACATTTCGATGAATCCATTTACCCATAGCAGTATTGTACCGTAAAAATGCCACCCCCTTTGGGTGGCATTTTTCTGGCTAAAAACACACCCTTGTACAGACATGTTATGATAGTACACAGGTCAAGTGCCAAGATGCCTCTGAGCGCATCGCGATCCCTTACCCCCGACATCCACCAAAGACAACAAACCGTTTGTTGTTATTAACTGGCCTGAAGGAGGTTAACGTGGATCACATCAAGGCGCAGCTAGACAATCTAGCAGAAGCTACCGATGAGCAGATTACCGCCCTAGAGGCGAGCATCATCGCTCAGTTTGATGAGTTCGCAGAAGCCGACCGCACTGCACAGTCAGTGGACGCGATGAGCGAGCTTGCAGACATGCTCGACTCTGTGCGTGGAGAAGTAGTCCGTCGTGAGGCACAGGCTGAAGAGCTTGAGGCCCGCGCATCGGAGGCTGCTAGCCGCGTACACGGTGGCGCTGAGGAAGAGATTTCTGAAGAGGAAATCCCTGCCGAGGACGCACCCGAGGACGAGGACGATGTTCCCGTCACCGCATCCGCTGAGACTGAAGAGGTCGAAGTACGCGAAACACCCGAAGAAATTCCCGCAGTAGAGGCTCCCGTTGAGGAAGTCGTTGCTGAGGAAACGGTCGAAGAGGCCACCCCCGAGGCAGAGGCCCCGGTTGAGGAAGAGGTTGTAGTTGAAGCCGCTCCTGAGACCGAAGCATCCGTCGAAGAGGTCGTAGAAGAGACCACCCCCGTCGAGGCAGAGGCCGCAGTCGAAGAGACTGTTGCAGAGGTCGAGGCACCAGCCGAAGCAGAAGCTTCAAATTCCGAAGTAGAACCAACTATTGAGTCTGAGACTCAGGAAGAGGCACACACCGTGACCGCATCAGTCGAGGGGCTTTCCGCTCCTGCTGACCGCGCCGTAGACCTCCAGGTTACCGAAGCCCCCGTAGCCATTGTGGCGGGTGCCGACATTCCTGGTTACTCGGCTGGTCAGCCCATTCTAGACAAGCTGGGTGTCGCTAAGGCGTTCACCGAGCGCCTACACACACTCCGCCGTGCAAACGGTGGAGACGGAGAGCAGCACACCGTTGCCTCCTTCCAGTTCCCGTACGCTGAAGAGCGTTCCCTGGTTGCTGGTGCAGCCGAGGACAACGGCAAGAAGATCGCCGCGTTTGCTGAAGAGCACGCTGCAATCGTTGCTTCTGGTGGATTCGGTACGCCGAGCCCCCAGCGCTACGACATCTTCGGCTTCGGTACCGACGCACGTCCCGTCAAGGACTCCCTGCCGAAGTTCCAGGCTGACCGTGGCTCCATCAGCTACATCGAGCCCCCGCAGCTAGCGGACTACGCAGACGCCGTTGGTGTCTGGACGCCTGACATGGACGAGGCCGCTGCCGGTAACGGTGGCTCTGGTGCCGATGTCGTGAAGAACCTTCTCGTTGTAACGGGCGCACAGACCCGCTACGCTGAGATTGACGCTATCACGCTTCAGCTTCAGATCGGTAACCTGCTTTCCCGCGCGTACCCCGAGCTAGTCGCTCGCCACAACGAGCTTGCTCTCATCCAGCACGCACGTCTGGCTGAGAAGACCATCCTCGCCAAGATTTCCGCAGGTTCTACTCAGGTTACGGCTCCCGCCGTCCTCGGTGTAGCTCGCGACTTCCTGGTCACGGTTCGCAAGGCTGCTACGCAGTACCGCTCGCGTCACCGCCTGCCGCTGGAGACCCCCCTCCAGTCCATCATCCCCAACTGGCTGTTCGAGGCTATCGCTAGCGACCTCACGCTCCAGATGCCCGGTGATGACACGCTCGGCGTAACCACTGGAGAAATCCGTGGCTACCTTTCCGGTTCGAACGTCTCCTTCGTGGCGTCGTACGACCTGAACGAGTTCGGCGTACAGGGTCCTGGCGTTCTCAACTCCTGGGACCCGGACGGAACCGGCGCAGTCACCTTCGACTGGTTCCTGTTCTCCGAGGGCACCTGGCTGTTCCTTGACGGTGGAACTCTCGACATCGGAATCGTCCGTGACTCGGCTCTTGTCGGCACGAACGACTACCGCATGTTCGTTGAGACCTTCGAGGGTGTCGCCAAGATCGGTATCGAGTCCATCAAGGTCACTCAGACCTTCCGTGTGACTGGTGCCGCTTCCGCCCTAGAGGACATCACGTCCTAAGCATAATCCACAAACCCGAGCCACACTGAAACTAGGAGACTAAACAATGGCTTTCAACGGCATTGTACCCGCCTCACCACTAGAGGTCGCACCCTGCGGCCTGTTCAGTGTGGCTCGGGTC
>Ga0065715_10088922_pt1 | contig 29063 bp, 30 predicted proteins | sample MisBulReplicate1_FD_59102 | JGI IMG/M metagenome (GOLD analysis project Ga0065715, IMG submission 59102) | Miscanthus rhizosphere microbial communities from Kellogg Biological Station, MSU, sample Bulk Soil Replicate 1 : eDNA_1 v2 (version 2) | ecosystem: Host-associated > Plants > Roots >...
CCCCCGCCGTATCAAAGAGGCCCAAGATCATTCGAGCTTTATAAAGAACTCATTGGTCCATTTACTGGTCTCACCGAGAGCACGATTCCCATCAGCGAGAACCTGGAACCAGAGCAGCTGTTGGTTCTTGCTGCTCCGGTTCGGGCAGAGGGCCCAATCTTGCGAATAAACGATCCCATTTTCCCGGTGGAAGTAAGTATGCCGGGCGATTATCAAATGAGCTGTCAGGCGATACTTGAAATACTCAAAACGGAGCCGGTGGTCCAATTGAAGCGTTTGCAGAGTCTAATGACCAGTTCGCACACAGCCGCAAACGACGACATTATAACCTGGATGCTCACTGCTGGAATCCTACTGAGAACGAGGCCGATGAATCCGTCGCTCGATCCGACGTTGATAGGCGATAAGATGAGCAAGCCGGTGTTTACTATTCAGACTGTGGATTACAAATCGGACGTATTCGTGCTTAAGCAGATCGAATGAAACCGATGAAGCGTACCGGTGGACGTAAGTACGGCGTCGGACCTCCCACTCCACCGCGCATTCTGCCCGCGCACACAGTCAGACTAACAACAGTAACCGGCAATGGCTGGTTAGCTGCCGGTGATAGTGCTGTTGCTTACGACCCGCTTGCGTCCCACGGTATTTCTATGGCGATGGGAAGCGGCTTTCATGCGGCCTCGAGCATCATTGAGTATCTCAGTGGCCGCACTGACGCGTTACGCGTTTATGAGAGCCTCATCGATCGTTCGTTTGCGTCTTACTTGCTGATGCATCACGACGCATACCTGCGTGAGCAGCGATGGCCGCGTGAATTGTTCTGGCGCCGGCGCCATGCACCCGGCTCTGAGGCTAAAGCCGAGGGCGGCCGTCGCAATTGAACGCTTACGAAACGCGAGTGAAGACGAAGCATTGCTTGCTTGCGCATCATTGTCCCGCTATGAGTGATTTGTGGTTGCACTCCTCATCACACTCGTGTTGAATCAGTACCGTTCCGAAAATCCATAACATCACTTCCAGTAAGCAGGAAGGACACGCTAATACACTATGAACACTCGTCGTCAATTTCTTATTCGGGCTCCTCTGGGCCTGCTGGTTGCCACCGCCGCACTTAAAACCGGCAGCTCGCAAACTCCTTCGCAAACACCAACGACACCAGGTGCACCACCAACATTCGGAACCGGCGCCGGCTCCGGACCGGTCGTAACCCCGGAAACATTTGCGGAAGCTGAGAAACTGATGCAAGTCACCATGACGGCCGCAGAACGACAACAGGCAGCCCAGTCGTGGCGTACCTCACTCGCTCCGTATCTCGAACGACGAACAGGACCGCGCAAAGTTTCGCTCAAGGATACAGACGCTCCGGCGACGCTTTGGCATCCCCTACTACGGGGAATCCCGGAAGTACAATTACGTGACCGTTTCGTGCGGTCAAGGGCGGAGAATACTTCCTTGCCGTCCTCAGATGAGGACATCGCTTTCGCGCCGGTGACGGAGTTATCCAGATGGATTGAATCGAGAAAGCTCACCTCTGAACGGCTTACAAACATTTATCTCAGCCGCATCCAGCGACTCAATCCAAAGATTCGATCAATCATCACGCTGACCAGGGACCATGCCCTGGAGCGCGCGAAGGCGGCAGATGTCGAGATCGCCTCGGGCAAATATCGTGGTCCACTACATGGCATCCCGTACGGTGTAAAGGATCTGCTCGACACCAAAGACATTCCGACGACTTATGGTGCTGAGCCGTTCCGAAATCGCATTCCGGCCACCGATTCAGTAGTGGTGCAGCGGCTTAACGATGCCGGCGCAGTTTTGTTGGCTAAGTTGTCCCTCGGAGCACTCGCACTCAATGACATCTGGTTTGGCGGCCAGACGATGAATCCGTGGCTCTTGGAAGAGGGAGCCTCGGGGTCGAGCGCTGGACCCGGCGCTGCCACTGCCGCGGCGCTGGTCGCGTTCTCAATTGGAAGTGAAACGGGAGGAAGCATTGTAAGTCCAGCAATGCGCTGTGGAGTAACTGGTCTACGTCCTACTTTCGGACGAGTTGCCCGCACTGGCGCAATGACACTTTGCTGGTCACTGGACAAACTTGGTCCCATGACGCGATCGGTAGAGGATGCGATGCTGGTATTACATGCGCTCAATGGACCAGACGAGGGAGATCCTTCAAGCGTTTCCCGCAGCCTCGATTTCGACACCTCGAGATCAGTAGCTGGTTTGAAGCTTGGTTACATTCCGCAGTGGATGAAAGAAGCTCCAGCGACTGACGTAGATCGCGCCGCCATGGAGACAATGAAGAAGCTGAAGATGGAATTGAAGGAAGTAGCACTTCCTGATTGGCCTTACAGCTCACTGATGCCAATCCTGTTTGCTGAAGGCGCCGCCTCGTTTGAGGAACTTGCACTTGATAACCAACTCGGTTCACTCAGGGTTCAGGTCAAGGACGCATGGCCAAATTTGTTTCGCGAAGCACGTTTTCTTTCGGCTGTAGATTTTGTTCAGGCTGATCGATTGCGTCGCAAGGTGGCGCTGGAGATGGCCAGAATCTTCCGGGAAGTCGATTTGATGATCGTGCCTTCCCTTCGCGACGAGCAGCTTACAATTAGTAACTTCACTGGCCATCCATCACTTACGCTACGTGCAGGATTCGTTGAAGTCTCCGAAGCACGAAGTGATTGGGCGCCGGATCCGGCGAACCCGCTTCCCACGTTCAATCCACCACGACGTGTGCCGCATGGCATTACGATTCTCGGTCGCCTGTTTGACGATGGTTTGCTTGGTCAAGTTGGCGTAACACTTGAACACGCGTTTGGTGTTGTTGATGAACGGCCGCCGGGGTTTTCGTGATGGATTAGAACAGTCTTTGATGACCTGACGCAGATCGGAAGATGAAATGTCCCGGATATAGGACCCGGCGATGATGTGAGATTGAACAACCTCTTTCTTGATGAAAAGTGGTGGGGGCTGTTCACAAACTGTATCGGAAAATGGTGAGAGAATGATCGAGTGCTCGTAAGTCAGGCTGATGCTCGAGCGTTCGCAAACATATTATCGCCGATTGGGAATCGATCAGAAGGGTTCCGTGATTAAACCGAAAGAGGCTTACAGATACGAGGAGAATCGCTCCTAATCCGTTCGGATATTCAAGCGACTGGAGCCATCTTTTGCTAGTTCGAGTCCTACCTGCGGAACTGTTGGCTGAGAAGGATAGGACGAGTTGAGAGTACGGAATATTCAGGGACAGGACGCTCTAAAGAACGCCTGATGCGGTCTGCCTTTGCTTTGCTTTTGTGCTGGCGGGTAGAAGATTCTGCCGTGTTCTTCCTGGTCCCATTTCATAAGGAGCTCACATGATAGCCTTACCACGTACCGCGGCTTCTCTGTTCGTAGCTGGTGGTATATTGAATGTGCGCCCGGTTAATTCGAGCGTTAGACGTACACAAAGGCAGGACTTGTTTGATGAGTCAGTGTGGCTGTGACAAGTGTTGGTCATCCGAAGCATCGAAAGCGTGGAAGGCCGTCACGAGCATACCCATTGAAGAGTACCTGATTGACGAATCACATTACATCGTAAGTATTCGGAACTGCCCTCCTGCTCGCAGCGCTATCTTCAGGTAACCACCGAGACAATCGACTGGAAGGATGGCGAAGACCCGATTTTTCGAACCATCATCCCCATCGACGATGAAGAGCGAGCCAGCTTAATTGCCAATAGCCCTCCGAAAACCAGCGTTCTAGAGGCCATCAGCCCGGAGAGGCGCTCACTCAAGTACGCCTGGCAAAAGGGAGAAGAACCAAGCACGTACTGGGGTACCGGGGTTCAGGTTGGCCTGCACGACTAGGGTACGTCACCCGCTCCTTCGACCGCGATACACTGCGAGATCAATCTACGTTGGGCTAGATCTTGTTCTGGTTAGCAGTGATTATTTTGTACTTTGGGTAATCGCGCGAACCTAATAAAAGCGCACAACGTGAAAGTCGAAGTCAAGCGTAAGATCTCCGGTGGCTCACATTTACACTGATGTCATGTGTTGAAAGAAACTGAGCACTTCTGTTGTTGAGATCAAGAAAAAGTTGCGAAGATTGTCCAGTGTGGGGAGCAGTTGTCCTTAATTATTAGCGTTAGAGGCCATCGCTACGGTGGCCTTAGTTTTTGTGATGCACTTTAGGGGGTAACCTTCTTTTGCGCGTGGCAAGCCTGGTTAGTCAGTTCGGCGCGCCGTTGTTCTGAATCGACTTCCACCTAAGAGGATTGAAGGAGTAGTCGTGCACGATCTTAACCAGTGGGGTTGCGAAGCGTACGATCAAACATTGACTTTGATTTTTAACAGTAATAATCTCCGACATGTTTTGAAAGGCTGAGCCCGAGCCTCTGCGTCCTCGCAAACTCGCGAAGCAGCCATAATCATAAATCAAGTTCTCACAGCGCATCGGAATGACCATCGTGCAGCAGCTGTTTTCTTCAATCCGGCCAGCTACTAATCTAATGTGGAAGGAAACGAACGACTAACACCGCGTCCAGATTTTTATCCAGATCAAGAGACACATAGTTGAGCTTCATAGAAGGAATACGACGTGCCAGAACTCACTGATCACGTTCATGCCGAGATAAAGCGACTTTGCGCTGAGGGCGATGCACTAGCAGAGCGTCGTGATTACCCGAAGGCACTGCGTACTTATTGGGCAGCATGGGACATGCTCCCCGAACCAAAGATTGAATGGGAAGCGGCCACGTGGATTCTTGCAGCTATCGGGGCGCCAACTTCAACGCCATGCACTGCCCAGATGCAATAGGCAATCCGTTCTTACATCTTCGGCTTGGGCAGTGCCAGTTCGAACTTAAAGCCCTTGATCGAGCGGCTGATGAATTGATGCGGGCTTACATGGGAGGAGGACCGGATCTCTTCAAGTTGGAGGATCCAAAATACATTTAATTTCTGCAAACCAAAGCCGAAGGGATCGAAGCCCCGAAGAAGTCATGGAAGTTCTGGAAATGAAGCCCCACTAGCGCTTCGTGTTGTCAAAAGGCGTTGAGAACAGTCCATGAATGAAGTAGCCATATATCCGAAGAAAGCGAAGCTGCTTGCCATCGCTATGGGCGCCTTGCTGTTCGTCATCCTCGGCTTCTACTTTGCCCAGAATCGTGTGGCGCTGGGATTGTCGCTATGGAAATTTATTATCATCTCTTATGTAGGTATCCCTTTCTTCGGTCTCTGCCTGGTTTATGCAATTTACCGGCTGTTGATACCTAAGCCCGCGGTGGTTATTAGTGACGAGGGTATCTTTGATAATGCGTCCGCCCTTGGTGCAGGAATGCTCAAGTGGGAGGAGATTGCGGATGTATTCGCGTACGACTTCAGAGGGCAGAGGATATTGGGCATCATTCCTGTGAATGAAGAAGTCGTCCTTGGTCGTCAGTCACGTATCAAAAGAGTAATGGCGAAGATGAACAAGGGTATAGCTCCAGCCCCGTTCAACATACCTCAGAGTATGCTGCCCATCTCAGTTGACGAGTTGCTCAGCAGGGTTGAGGAGCATCGGCGAGATCCGCCGGTAGGCCGCGGCTAAACGCCCTGGCATGCAGCGGACTCGCTGCACAGCGTCGCCTTCATCGATTACACCGATGTCACGTGTTGGAAGAAACTGAGCATTTCAGTTGGTAGTGTAAAAAACCAAGTTGCGAAGAGTGTCCACCGTGGGCTGTCTCAGAACTCATTTGAAGCTCTGTCTCTTGTGTGCCAAACCACTGCGCCTGCAAGATTTGAAAGAAAATTGAGCAGTTCCGTCGTTGGCGTCAATAAAAAGTTGCGAAGATTGTCTAGTGTGGGGAGCGCTATTATTTATGATCACGAAGGCCATCCGCGAGGATGGCCTTAACTTTTTTGGAAACCGAATCTGTACTTATTGGGCACACCGTCTTACGCTTTGGAAGGGCTCAGCAAAGCCAAATCCTCGGAAGCACGAATGAAATTTCTCTCCAAACTTTTCGCTGGTCTAAAAGCCAGGGATAGCGACTTGGGAAAGGTCAAGTTGTCGTTATCACATATAGCAGTCACGCAATTCGTGGAAGGCAAATTATCGGCGCAGGAACTGTTGGCCCGATTGATGGCCGGATTTATCATTGTCCCTCTTGCGCAGGAGCCAGTAATAGAAGAGGACTGTATCAAGATATGGACCCCGGCCATTGTTACGAAAGCCGACGGCTCGGAGTGGCAGTTAGTTTTCACAAGTTCGGAAGCCAATTCGGATTTTGCGATCCAAAACAATTATCCATTTGTGTTGCTCACGAATACAGAATGGGTTGTTAGGCAGATGCCTTTTGGGCGCGGGCTTATATTCAATATAGGCGTGGCCCACCAGTTCGAGTGGGATGCTAATGGGATAGGCAGGTTCAAGAGTGAGGTACTGAGACAGAACCGTCACCGAACAAACTGAACATTTCCGTCATTGGCCTTAAAAACAAGTTGCGAAGATTGTCCAGTGTGGGGAGCACTGATCTTCAATGGCGGTGTTTAAAGGGAGGTTAAATGTAATTGCGAACAAATGAGTTTGTTAGACTGTTAGACTTTTATTCCACGAGATACTTCATTGCATCAATAATGAGTTAAATCATGCGTTGCTAGATGGGATGGCTGAACAACTTTATCAAATACTCTCAGAGAATAATCTTTTGCGTTGAACGTAATTTCGCAACATGCCATTCCCATTCAACGACTTTCCGGCGTTCAATCTCTGCCCTTTGGCGTTCTTCAGCCAACTTCGCTTCCATCTCTTTTTCGAGTAGGTCTATTTCATTTTTAATCCCTTTGTTATAACTCCTATGTTGCAACATGGTAACTGCCGGGCTCATAAGTAACATTCCAAGCATTATGATTAATAGTTTGTACCAAGGCGCTTGGATGTGAGGATTAAAGCCAGCAACTATCAGCCATGTAAGAGAAATGATAGACATGCTAAAAGCAACAATTCGGTTCATTACGTCCCATCCTTTGTCCGACTTTCTAATAAAATCTCCCTCTGTGCGAGTCCGTTTCAGCTCTATACCTTCCTTTTTGGCCTTTTCAATAGTTGCTTCTTCCTTCTGGAGTAACTCAGCCATTTTCCTCTCCAGATGCGGTCGTGCCGTATAGATATACAACAATCCGTTCAATCCACAGGCAAGTTGATACTGGGGTGCACCCCTTTCGTGAAGACAAAAAGTTAAGACACTCCCTTGGCCCAGCGAAAAAGGTACTTGCTTTCGCTTGGACCATTGTTAACAATCAGCGCGGTTGGTGAAGCGGAGGCGAGCTCTGCTGGAGAGCAACTCGCCAAGGAATAACCAACCGGAAACTCATCAAGACGATGAGCGAGGGCGCGGCCGCAGGGTTGCGCCCTCCGCCTTTTGCGCTCATCGGATTGATAGATTTCCTTATGCCTCAAAAAACTCCCCTGGTCCTACATCGGGCGCGGTCGAGAAAATTGATTGTAGGTCAAATACGCGCGCCGTTTTTGGCCCACTTGCGTCAAAAATCAATTTTTCTTCACGCTTGGCCCATCCGACCTCTGCCGGCAACAGCAATTGTTGTTGCTCAAACTCAGCCGGCGGCACATAACCCAACGCCGAGTGCAGGCGTTTCTCGTTATAGACGCTCTCGATGAACTTGCCAATGCATCGCAGCGCATCAACAAAGTCCAGATACTCGTTGCGATAAACCTCCTCGTACTTCAGCGTCTTCATGAACGATTCCGCCTGCGCGTTGTCGTAAGGGTTGCCGCGCCGGCTCATGCTGATCAGAATGTCATGCTCAGTGAGCAGCTCGACGTAATCCTTGGACGCATATTGCACCCCGCGATCGGAATGATGCACCAAGCCTGGCGTCACTCGTCCACGCCCGATCGCCATCTGCAATGCTGCCAGCGCCAACTTCGCCTCCAGCGTTCGGCCCAACGCCCAACCAATCACCCGGCGTGAAAACGCATCCAGAATCACTGCCAAATACACAAACTCCAGCAGCAGCCGGATGTAGGTAATATCGGCCACCCAGAGCTGATTCAAACCGCTCGGCTTCAACTCGCGCGCCAGGTTCGGATAAACCTGCAGTTTGTGGTCCGAGTCAGTAGTGCGCACAAACGCTCGCTGCCGCAGACACAGCAGATTGTCAGCACGCATCAACCGCAGCACTCGTTTGTGATTCACCTCCCAGCCCGCGCGCTGCAACGCCGCCGTGATCCGCCGATAGCCGTAGGCTGGCATTTGCAGCGCCTGCTTCTGAATTGCGTCGCGCAACTTCATCTCCTCGGCCTTCTCGGCCACCGGCTTGATGAACCGATAGTACCCGGCTCGACTGACCTCCGCGGCGCGGCACAACCTAGTTATGGGCTTTTCTTCTTCCCGGATCTTCTGGTAGACGGTGCGCCGCCATTGACGGCCACCTGTTGCTCCTCGAAACTCCGCAACAGTTTTTTTAAGAAATCGTTCTCCATCGTCAACTGGCCAATCTTCCGTTCCAGCTCGCCCTCACGGCTCTCAGCTAAGACACGGCGGCCCTGTCCGGAAAACGCTTTCGTAGGTTGTTCTCTGAATTCGCGGCGCCAACGATGCAGTGTGTTGGCACTGACTTCCAACTGCCGCGCCACCAAGCCTAGCGGTTTGCCCGAATCGAGCTCCTTGATCGCCGCCAGTTTGAATTCCCGCGTGAACACCCGTCGAGACTTAACCATAAAATCCTCCTTTGCCAGTGTAGCAAGTGATAATTTTGTGGCTTAACTGACTGTCTCATTTTTGGGGTTCACTCCATACACGGACGTGAAGTTTCCAAGTTCTGCCATAACCGTTTCCTCCTCGTAGGAGATTTTTCTGAAGATTGGATTCAGTTAATCAAAGCTATCTGCGAATGTATTCGTAATCCCATTAGATCAGCCCGAGCCACCGTCACGCGATAACCTAATCCCAACTTATTAGACCTTAAAGAAGCCATTACGGGAGTTTCCGTATCCGCACAGGATTGGATTGATTATGGTCTTCGAGCTTCTGTTGTCGAGAAGGTAGTTCGACAGGTTTCTTCCACTCCAGCCGGAGTTTCTTAACCGCCCGAATCCAGATTGTGCCCGTTGACTCTACTTCTTTACCCAATCCTTTCAGGATTAAGAGAAGTAAGCTTACGCCCGACGCCGCAACAAGCAGAATGAGTAATGTGGGATGTAAATCGAAACTCAACATAAACATAGTTCACGCTCCCAAAGTATTGGGTCCGTCAAAACTTCTCGCGCCTGTGTGTTTATGTTGGAATCAAGCTTTTGATGGTTTTTGTTGCCTAAGGTTCTAAGTGAGACGGACCCGAGGCGCAGAAGTACTAAGAATACTTCTAATTGTCTTTGAGGGCTCACATCAGATGCGATGTGGTAGCCGGCTGGTAGGTGCCGATTTTACCACCCTTCGGCTAGGGCGTAGAGACCGAGACTTGTCAATGACAAATGAGCGTCTAATGATAAGACTACATTTCTTTTAGTGTCAAATAATTTTTATTCCTTAGGTTGCAAGGCCCAAGGCGTCATTTACTCTAAATATACATTCATACTTAACCAGACTCTGGTCCAGGTGGAAGTTCACCTTTAATCGTAGCCTTAAGCCTTTTATACAACACAACGACGTGAGTCAGGTCGAATAGGATGATTCTGAGTGCGGTTAGCGAGCCTAGAATAAGCCCAGCAATCCAAAGAATAGTATGTTCAGACACGCATACACCTTTCTAGGGCCTGCTTACGACTGACGCTGGGTGTATACAATAATTTGAGGGAAAGCTAAGTCTTTAGGACGAAGCGTTGCAGACCCTTAAGCGTCAGAAGACCTCCCCGGTCACGCTATTATTTTAAGAAACTAGTGATATTCAAAGCAAGTGGGGTTAAACCAGAGTTGCATGGACGCAAGCATTTACTAACGCTTCGTACTTTGGTTCGTTGGTCGAGGGTGTTTCGTTTTTAATCCCGTTTCGGTATACGACAAAGCCAGACCGTTTCTCGCACCCGTTGCAAGAAACTCAGTATTCGGTCGGCGGCGTTAAAAAGAAGTTGCGAAGATTGTGCAGTGCGGGGAAACGTGTCTGTCGTCGGCGTTGGAGACGAGAGTGCGGGAGCGTGCACTCCGCGACCCGAGGTTAGCGAAAAACCATTGCCTGTGCGTCTTTGCTCATTGTCCTTATATATCCTTCTATAGCCGAGAATAACGTTTCCCGTAGTTTATTCTTCAACTCGGGCGCGGCTAACCAGAGCCAAGTGCTTAATACCAACAGAAGAGTCAATGCGGCGGACACCAAGACGGCTAGTGACTCACGGACTCCGTGAGCTGAAGCAATGAGGCACAAAGCAGACATGGGCACTGCGGCAAGCCCGATGAGGAAATACTGGGTCCAAACTCGAAGTGCACTATTTAACCACGGTCGCAAATAATTTCTTTCCCTTCGTCAGTCCAACTAACAATTCTCCCAGTTTAAACAGAACGAACAATGTCAGCCATGCTATTCCTGCAATTATTACTATCTTGTCGCAAGTTTCGATGAAAACTAAGACAAACCCCGTGGGAACTATTCTCTCTGATACAAGACTAACAAGCCAGAAACCCACTATTAGACCTAAGCACCCTGAGATGTGATGGCTGGTAAGTTTCAATAGCTCAAGGTTAACGTATTCGTGCCAAGGCATAAGAGAATGACCTGGGATCATGAGGTCTCGGAAAGCCCCGAAAGTCTAAATGATATTATTAAAGGAGGTCAATGGAGGCCGAAACTCGTCTTTTCACTGCCCCGTCTTTTCACTGCCCAACAATACTTGTCATCGGTAAAGTTGCGAAGATTGTCCACTGTGGGCTTTCACGGCTACACGTTGCACTCGCAGACGCTTATGCGCCAATGCTCGCGACTCGAAGTTTAGGGCGCTTCCGGCACATGTTGCCAGAAACTGAGCAGTTCCGTCGTCGGCGTCAACAAAAAGTTGCGAAGATTGTCCAGTGTGGGGAGCAGTCATTTATTAGTAAATCATGGTTAAGGCCACCCGCGAAGGTGGCCTTAAGTTTGTGACCCTCCTTAAATCCGAGTCATTGAGACTACAGGTTGCGGCAACTTTAACGCGAGCAGACGGTCTCGAATAGCGCCTGGAGTGTTATTTTCCCCAACTGCTGCGGATTCATAGTAGCCGTCTCATACGCCAACCAGCACAAACCCCGACCACACATGAAAAGGCGAGGCCGAATTGTCTGGAACAGTTTTTGCGGCCATCTCGAAGAAAGAGCCCACGCCCAGGGCTGCAATTCAATAGCATCGAAGAACCAAACGTGGATAGCAGACAGGCATATATCAATGATAGACCCATTGCAAGTGGCAAGGAGGAATACCTCATGATTACCCGACGCACGTTTTTGAAATACACTGGTGGCACCGCCCTAACATGGTATGCGCTCAATAAGTTTGGCCTCCTTCAAGCGCTAGGTCAGATTCAAGGTGGCACGCTGAATCCGAATCTGGTCCCGAAATATCAAACGCCGTTGCTTATCCCGCCAGTCATGCCCAAAGCGGGAACGATCGTCGCGAAGGGCGGCAAGAATATCGACTACTACGAAATCTCAATGAAGCAGTTTCAGCAGCAGATCCTGCCGGCGGGCTTCCCCACCACAACTGTCTGGGGTTACGGCGCGGTTTCGTCCGCAAGTAAGCGAGGGTTGTTAGTACATAATGCACCGTCACTGACGATCGAGGCGAAGTGGAACAGGCCAGTGCGGGTAAAATGGATAAACGATCTAAGGGACGCAAACAACAATTTTCTGCCTCACTTGTTGCCCGTTGATCAGACATTACATTGGGCCAACCCACCCGGCGGCACGCTACATCGCGACTCGCGGCCCAGCTTCACTGAGACACCTGGTCCATATGATGGACCAGTGCCCATCGTGACTCACGTGCACGGTGCAGTTGGTGTCGGTGACGAGTCAGACGGATACGCTGAAGCCTGGTATCTTCCTAATGCCAACAATCTCCCGATGGGTTATGCCTCCGAAGGGACCTGGTACAATTTCTTCAAAGATAAAGCAGCGGCGAGTTTCAGCGCGTCGTGGGGCCCAGGGTTCGCTGTTTTCCAGTATCCGAATGAGAATCGAGCTTCGACAATTTGGTATCACGATCATGCGCTTGGCATGACCCGTCTGAATGTATACGCAGGTCCCGCCGGCTTCTACATTATTCGTGGCGGTCCGGCCGGGGACGATTCCGTGCTCGATAGCCGATCTGGAAAAACAGCTATTCTTCCCGGACCTGCTCCAAGAGAGAACGATAAGTTTCCGTCAAACAAGACGTACTACGAGATTCCAATTGCAATCCAGGATCGTTCCTTCAACGCCGACGGATCACTCTTCTACCCCAACACGCGAGAGTTCTTCGACGAATTTACCGGGCCTTTCATTCCTTTTACCGATGTCTCTCCGATTTGGAATCCCGAATTTTTCGGGAATATGATGATGGTGAACGGCAACACCTGGCCGTTTCACACCGTGGAACAGCGCCGCTATCGTTTGCGATTTCTCAATGGATGCCAATCGCGATTCCTGATTCTCGACTTCAGCAATATTCCTGGTGTGGAGGTATGGCAGATTGGGAACGAAGGTGGCTTCCCTGCGTCGCCCGTAAACATCAGTTCAGATCACGGAAACCATTTGCTGATAGGGCTGGCCGAGCGTGCGGACCTCATCGTCGACTTCACAAATGTTCCAGTCGGCAATTACGTGCTCGGCAATATTGGACCAGATGAACCCTTTGGTGGTGGGGAGCCGCCCGATGATTTTGATCTGGCGGATCCTGAAACCACGGGCCAGGTAATGGAATTTCGTGTAGTTCGTGCGACGGAGATTGATGAAACAACACCTCCGATGTTTCTGCAATTACCTTCAATTCCTGCATTGCCGGAGCCAGTCAGGATACGACCTCTCGCACTTCTTGAAGAGATGTCGATGGTCTGGGATGGTCCAGCAGCCGCCCTGCTCGGAAACGTAAGCGAAACGGGAATCCCGATGCAAAAGATGTGGGCCGACGACGTCACTGAAAATCCGAACGTGGGTGATACGGAGGTGTGGGAATTCTACAATCTGACCGCTGATGCACATCCGATGCACATCCACGAAATCGTGTTCGAGGTAATCGATCGCGAACGATTGGTTTTGGAGGGCGAACTCCCATCAATCCCCGTCCAGCTCACCGGAGACGTCCGTCCAGCGGAGCCTTGGGAATCGGGCTTTAAGGATACAGTCATTAGCTATCCGGGCGAGGTAACACGCGTGCGTGGCCGCTTCCTCACCGCTGGTCAGTTCGTTTGGCACTGTCACATCGTGGAGCACGAAGACAACGAAATGATGCGCCCGTACCGCATTGGTCCTATTCAACCCGGACAACCCAGGTAGGAAGTCTTTGAGTCAAGAAAAAGTTGCGAAGATTGTCCGGTGTGGGGAGCGAATCTATTTTTAATCGGACATCTGTAGTAAAAGCATCGACAAGCCAAAATGCGATTGCAAACCTCGAAGCGCAACCTAATATATAGTTGAGGCTTCGCGTTATGACTGTCTTCGATAATGGCGCTCGTCATAATTCTGTAAAGCGTCCTTGGATGAGGCGGCCATTTGTTGGCTGGTTGGCCGTGGCGTTATCCACCTCAATCGCCAGCTTCTGGGCCTTTTGGGGAATCATCGAGAACTTTCATGAGGGGTGGTTCCATGAGTCGCTGCTCTTAAATGTCGGGCTGATGTTCGTGCAGTACCTCAGCCCGGTAATGATCTTCGTGTCGCTGACTCTGCTCGCCATCGCTTTCCCGCGCGTCGGCAGCGTTGCGCACGTGCTTGCCGGATTTCTTTTGTCCCTGCTGCTTTTCGATTTGAGTGACACAGTAGCGATGCTCTTCGTTATCGCGCCGATGCTCATACTCGGAATGCTCTATTGGTATGGCCGCCCGCAGCCGCGCCGTGCCGCTTATCTCCTCGCAGTAGGACTGCCCACCCTCATCCTCGTCGTCTGCGGCGTAGAGCCTGTTGTCCGCATCGCCGGGCGCGTTGACGATGGCAATCGACAAGTTCGTCTAGTGGAGGGCAACGGAGTCCGGCTTATGTGGGCGTCTGAAGGCATCGGCTGGCCTGATGATGGCGTGACTTGGCACGAGGCTCTCAGACGCTGCCAGTATCTATCGGAAGATGGGAGAAAGTTAGCGGAAAGCCCACAGGATGTATGGCGATTGCCGACGGTGGAAGAAGCGGTGCGTTCAATGGCCCGTCACGGCGTTAACAGCAACGGAATCTGGGACGGGCAGACCAAAACGGCGACTTACCAAGTTCCCCCTGACAAGGAATCACCGCTCTGGAACGTCCACTCACAGGTAATCTACTGGTGGACGGCGACTGAGATTGATGACGAGAAGGCATACATTATTGTCTACGACGGTAAGGTATGGCCAAGGCGCAAGCGTTTCGCCCCGGCGTATTTAGCATATCGATGCGTAAAGCCTGTGGAAGCGAAGTGAAGGACTTCTGGTCACAATATTGACTCCCCATTACGCCAAAGCGGGTTGGCGGGAACATGGACTGGCAAACAGATCGAAGAGGGGAATACGTTGACCTTGCTCCATGGAATTAACGGTGAAAGGGAAGGATCTGACGGGAACACGTTCATGACAACATCGTCGAGTTGGCAAACCAGGCTTCTCGCAACTTCTGGAAGAAATTGAGCATTTCTGTCGTTGGCGTCAAGAACAAGTTGCGAAGATTGTCCAGTGTGGGGAGCCATGAATTCGAAGGCCGCTGGAAGCAGTTCCGGCGGCCTTTTCTTTGCCAAGTTGTGTAAGAATACGCTTGGAGCGAACTCGCTGTGAGTAGCTTTATTCGTAGTTCCGTGGGAGCCATCGATTGATTCGTTCGTGATGAGTTTCCGTCGAAAGCCGATTCTACCGTTAGCACGACAAAAAGCGTTCACCACTGAGCGCGCGTGAGTTGCCAACTTCATCTACTGAGATGCCAAGCAAAATCATACCGCCAGAGCCAACCGAGGCCGAACTGCGTAGCATGATGGGGAAAAGCTACGCCGCGCTCGAAGCACTTCTCGAAACGAACGCCGACCTGCGACCGGAGTGGAAGTATTACGGCGCCAAGCTGGGCTGGAGCCTCAAGCTGTTTCAAGGCAAGCGCAACATCTGTTTTCTCGGTCCGCAAGAGAACTACCTGGCCGTTGGATTCGTGCTGGGTGCGAAAGCCGTCGAAACTGCTCTGAAGTCCAAGCTCCCGGCTGCGGTCAAAAAGCAGGTACGCGAATCGCCTCAGTACCCGGAAGGCCGTGGCGTTCGATTCGTGATCAAGTTAAAGAAGGATCTTGCGCCGGCACAGATGCTGCTCGAGATCAAGAAATCGGCGTAACGGCCAACTGATACCGAGACAGTGAGCACTGCGGACGAGTCTCGTGCCGAACGGAGGCCACGGTCCGGTCTTCAGATCCAACGCCAACGCGTTTACTGATAGCAAGTAAATTTCTACGTAGCGACTGACCTGCGCCTGTTGCAAAAGCTGACATTCCGTTGTCGGCATCAATGCAATGCCAACTTTCTAACGCGAACGCGCATGATGCAGTGAAGAAGTTAAACTCACGCGGAAGAGTAGACATTAATGCAGTTCGATTCCCCAGAGAGTGTGGTGGCGGGTGTACATGCGTACTGAGCGGTCGTGCTCGCCGGAAATGAGCCTTCGTCCGTCGGGCGAGAAGGCGATCGCGTAAACCGGTGAGGTGTGCATGCCAATATGGGAGATGAGTTTGCGGCTGCTGACATCCCACAGCGCGATTGTTTTGTCATCACCAGCGGAAGCGACGGTTTCACCATCAGGCGAGAAAGCAACGGACTTGACCCGGGCATCGTGCCGTCCCAACACACCTAGTTGACGCAGCGGTTCTAAGGTTCCGAACCGTACATATTTTCCGTCTTCGCCCGTCGTCAAGTACCTCCCGTCATGTGAGAGACTGAGCGTTACCAAAGGCGTTTCGGTCCAATTCTGCTGCTCGACAATGTGCCATGTATCAGTATCCCATAACACAACTTTGCCATGATCGGTGACGCACACAAGACGCCGCCCATCAGGCGTGAAGACTGCACCGTAAACAGCCCCCCACGCTCCGACTAGCCCTGCAATCTTCGCTCCGCTCTCACTGTCATAGACTCCATGTGTTGTCGCTATCAAACGGCCGTTTGGCGAAATAGCAACGCAATAACTCGCGTCAATCCCCTGGAAAGAATCCATGACTAATTTTGGCGAGCGCTGTTCAAGGTTCCAACGAATCACGACTCCATCCTGATCGGCTGAAGCCAGCCATTGATTATCCGGTGAGAAGCTCACTGCGGTTACGCGTGTGTGATGCCCAATCAACACCGCTTCCTTAGTTCCATGCTCGGCATCCCAAACAACTACCGTTTCGTCTTCACTCGCGCTGGCGATTCGCTTGCCGTCGGACGAAACGGCAATAGCGCGTACTGCGCCGCTATGCTCACGCAAATTGGCGATGCGTTCGCGTTGAGTTACATCCCACACCAGGATCGCACCGTCTCCGTGTGTTGATACAAGCCAGCGCCCATCCGGCGAAAAATCCACACTCCAGACAATCGATTCGTACTCCAATGGTCCAATCTTCGTTAGCGTAGCCGCATCCCACAAGATGACGCGCTCTGCCGCAGTTGCAATCCATTTTCCATCAGGTGAAAAGGCAGCCGCTCGACCATGATCGCGGTGAACGTGTGGAATGCTCTGAATCCTGTTTTGTTTCAGATCAACAAACTTAACTTCGCCGAAAGGATCTACGCTTACCAACTGTCGCTGGTCCCGAGAGATGGCAGCCCAATTACCCGAGGTCGAATCTTGATCCTGGACCAACCCACCGGTACTCAGATCCCAGATCCGGCCCAGGTTATCTCGGAGCAGGCGGTTGTCTGACAGGAACATCTGACTCCCATAGGTCACCTGCCATGGCATTTCGCGCAACTTCTTCCAGCTTCCTGTTTGCCAGATGATGGACGAGGCTTCTGAACCGGAAACCATCAGTCGTGCGTCCGGCGAGAATGCAATACTGCACACAGCCGCTTCATGGTCGCGCAGGACGACGCTCTTCTCCACCCGCGCGGCATCCCAAACGATCACGGTTTTGTCTTCACTACCGGTAGCAAACCATTTCCCATCAGGCGAAAACGCGACGGTGCGCACAGGGCCGGTGTGATCGCCGAGCGTTTTGAGTCGCAAGCGCCGGACGAAGTCCCAAACAATTACTTGGTGGTCTTCGCCTACTGAAACCAGCAAACTACCGTCAGGCGAAAAGACCGCGCGTCGCGCGGCTGCAGCATGCCCGTCGCGCAACACCTTCTCTGCCCACACTTCGTTAACGGACTTCAGCGCCGCTACTCCCGCCGTTGCTGCCGCCACTACCAGCATTAGCATTGTGATCTTCAGTACGCCACTGATCAGACTCTTTCGGATCGTCTCACGTTCCAGCCGCCCGAGTTTCAGATCAGCAAAGCGCCATATCGTCCACACGGCGCTCAGCGGCATCCGTGTTTGCCTATCGGCGTCGTAGAGCACCGCGAATTGAGTCAGTAGTTGGTTCGCATTACGAGCTCGAAACAACCGGGGGCCTTTTTCGTGCCGGCTGACTTCAATCAGGGATCTTAGTTCGTCAAGTTCGACCAACATGTCACTCGCCGATCCGTAACGGTCGTCGGGGTTCTTGCGGAGCGCACGCATCAAAATTCGATCGAGCTCGGCAGGGACAGCGCAATCAGTGGCAATGGGTGGGACGTCGTCTCTGCTCCGCAGCGAGGCCACCAATTCCTTATCGCTCAGTTCGCGATAAGGATGAGAACCCGCAATCATCTCGTATAGGACCAGCCCGAGAGAGAAGATGTCGGTTCGCTGATCGAGTTTTTCCCCAGCGGCCTGTTCCGGCGACATGTATTTCAAAGTGCCTGGGGTGGCGCCCATCATGGTTTCAATGCCGGCTGTTGAATTACTGAAGCCTCCGTTGGCCGGGGTTTTGACCAACTTCGCGATACCGAAATCGAGCACCTTTGCATGACCGTCCGCCTGAACCACCACATTCTCGGGCTTAATGTCGCGGTGAATAATACCTGCTGCATGCGCGGCGCTGAGCCCAGCGGCTAGCTGCGAGGCCACTCGCACTGCCGCCCGCCATCCAAGTGGTCCTTGCGCCAATCGATCCCGAAGCGTCTGGCCTTCGATAAGTTCCGTAACGATGAAATGAAGTTCACTGCTGGTTCCGACTTCATGAATCGTGACGATGTTTGAGTGCTTGAGTGCTGAAACGGCATAGGCTTCCTGCTCGAACCGGCGGACGCGCTCAGGATCATTTGAAAACTCGCGTGGCAGGATCTTGATTGCTACGTCGCGCTTGAGTTGGTGGTCCGTGGCGCGCCAAACTTCACTCATTCCGCCTTGCGCAAGCCGCTCATGAATCTGATAGCGGCCAAGGCGCCGGCCGGCAAGCGATTCCTTCTGTACTCTCGCCATATCTCGGACGACGTGCTGCCAGGCGGGCTGGACCATGAAATCGACTGCACTCTGTTCGTGTCTGAGCAGTGATTCGACGTCGCTCCGAAGTTGCTCATCCCCGGCGCAGGCTGCGTCTAGAAAAGCGCTCCGCTTGTTCGGATCGAGATCGAGTATTTCATCGCAAAGCGCTTTGACCCGCTGGTGTCTTTCAGGATCGGAACTCATCGGATGTGCTCAATTCGCGTTTTAGCCAGAGGCGGGCATAACGCCATTCCCGTTTCACCGTGCGATCCGAAACTCGCAGTTCATGGGCCGCCTCTTTTTCACTCAATCCGCCGAAAAACATTAACTCGACCACTTTGGCGCAACGCTCGTCTTCCCGTGCTAAATGTTCGAGCGCTTCGTTGAGTTCAAGGAGTTCATCCAATGCCATCGTTCTCGTTGGATCGCCGACGAAAGCCTCGTCGAATGTTATGCGCTGAGTACTGCCACCACGTTTTTGCGTCTTGCGTGCGGCGGCGTAATTGACCAGAACCTCTCGCATCATCTTTGCCGCGAGACAGAAGAAATGTTGCCGGTTCTGCCAATTAACCTGGTCGTAGTCGATCAACCGCAGGAAAGCTTCGTTCACTAAAGCTGAAGGTTGCAGCGTATGTTCAGGACGTTCCCTGCTCATCTGACGGCGCGCAATCCGATGCAGCTCGCCGTAAACGAGCGACGCCAGTTGCTCGTAAGCCGTCAGATCTCCACCGCGCCAGTCAAGCAACAGCCTCGTAATCACGTGTTCAGTGCCGGGAGGCTCTAATGAATCCATTGGTCCGACCCAGGGATGGGCAGGAGTTTCGCCGATGTGTCCCCTTGTGTCGCGATTTCCTGCTTTAGAGAGTGAACGCTAAAAACCGGTTGCAGAAGTGATGAAATGCCTGTTTGAGATGCCGGATTTTAGCATCCACCACATTGGTGGGCAACGAAATCCTCGCAAGTATATGGCCCATTACTTACTCATCCAAGGAGAACAAACCATGAAGAAGCCTCCATTTTTACTTGCAGTTTTGCTGTTGTGGTCGACAGCCGTTCTGGCGCAATCGAGCAACGGCGCTTTGAAAGTGACATCGTTCCCGTCAGGAGCTCAGGTCATCGTCGACGGAGTCAATACCGGTAAAACAACTCCGATGTCGATTAGTCTCAGTGTTGGCGAACACAGTGTGACTGTGTCAATCCCAAATTCGGGTTGGAATCCCGACACCCGAACCGTGACGGTTGTCTCGGGCAACAATGATCTAAGCGTTACGTTACTTCCGGTGTTAACTGTTGGACCGCAGGGGCCACAAGGTCCGCAAGGTGAAAAGGGAGATCCCGGCGCTCCCGGACCGCAGGGACCGCCGGGATCAGGGGGAACAGCCGAGGAATCGATCGTGATCCAACAAGATCATTTCAATGAAGGCTATCTTGATTCCGTAGAGTGGATTCAGTCCACCAACACTGGATCTTGCATTCAACTTGCGACCAACTACGTTGGCTTGTCCACAACAAACTGCTCGAATTCAAATATCGGCGAGGGTATCGCTACATTACGTGGCACGCGTCAATTCTCGGTTAATGACGGGACCCTCATTTTCAAGACGCGAGCGCTGGATGTTTATGTGGAACCCTATAATCCAAACACCGGTGCCGGCACTGTCTACGGAAACCGGCAGCCGCGCGGCTTGGTCAACGGTGACGATCGCAACAACGCTATCGAGTTTGTCAGCATGGGCGCCAGCCTGATTGCATGCCGTACCGTCAGCGGAGGAACAGCCACTCAAAATACGGTCGATATCGGTCAGAACCTGAGGGTGGCGCATACATACCAAATTGTGGCCAAGCCCAATGAGGTTAAGTTCTATGTGAATGGCGCGCTCAAGTGTACGCACACTACAAACATTCCGGTCGCCCCGCTGAATATCTATTTCAGTACTTCGGACGGCTTTGCAGGGAATGTTCCAGTATCAATCGACTGGGTTTCATTTGAGCGACTGCCAAACTAAAACTCTTTAGCTCAACTGCCCTTGCATAAAGAAGTTGCGAAGATTGTCCAGTGTGGGGAGCACTTATCCTGAACATTCGAGAGGCCACCTTCGCAGGTGGCCTTAAAGTTTTTGTGACGTTATACGTTCGTTTGGGAGGTGATTTTGAAATGGGGCCGCACTCAGCGTTCGTTTACGGCTCTAATCGTCTGCATGTTGTAGATCCAAATCTGCCTAAAACACCGCATCATCCCGCCTTCGTTTCCGAAATGTTTTTCCGCTTTTGTCATATTTATAGGAAGGTGAACCAGACGCTGTTGCTCAAGCTGGCTTTAGCGACGCAAGGTGTATCTCACATACTCGGGAATTCAGCGCATTGGCGATATGGGTCGCTCTTTATTCGTAAAGGGAAACGAAGGGCTAACATCGCCTCCAGGTTTATCCAAATCAGGATACATAGTTGGCCCATGTTGATTTCTTACATATCTACCGCTCTTTGGGCGGAGGAACGGAATAAGAGATGAGCACAGTTCCCCTTAAGACGCGTTTGACTGCGATCATGAAATCTTGGCCGATACCGATTAATCCGGGATGTGAGCACGAACTCAAAAATCTAATAGATCAGGCGGCCGCTAATATCCAGGCCGCTGGCCTCTCTTCGAATGCTCAAAAGTTGAACGAAGCGGAATCCAACTTCCAAAAATTGTTGGCCGAAATGACATTGGAAGCAGGCAAACAAGGCTTCAACACGTTGCACTCTGAAGCGCGGGCTCGCGACTCGGAGTGAATGGCAAATCTAGCGCTTTTCTCGCAACTGTTAGAAGAAGCAGACCACTTCTGTGTGTGTGGTCAAGAAAAAGTTGCGAAGATTGTCCACTGTGGGGAGCAATTCCTTAATGAATTGAAGAAGAGGCCACCCGCAGGCGATGCCTTTAATAATTTGTGACATGGATGGGACGTAACCCGCGCTGGTTGACTAATTCATCCCCTGATTTGCTTGGCACGAGTCAGTCGATCCTTCGTTTTCCCCTGCTTCCAAAAGAACGGGCGACATTGGATGTCGCCCGTTACCTTACGCTCAGTGCCTGGAACTTTGTTCTCTTCTCACAGGCTAGATGTAAGGACCAATGAGTTGATACACGTAGATGTCACGGACGCGGATGAACGTGTTGCTATACCCACGCGTCCCTTTGAAACGAACTTGGATCTGGTGGCCGGCGAGATTCTGGTTCCACGAGAAAGAGCGCCCGCTGCAATAGAGATCACCCATGTAGCCGTAGAAAAACTCAGAGGCCAGCGTCGCGCCCGTATTCAAGTCCTTAACCTGCATCTCGAATCTATTCCAGGGATCGTCGTTCGGGTCAATGAAATCCAGTGAGTATTGGATGCTGAAGCTCGGCTGAGTCCAATCGCTTGGAACAGTGAACGTCTGCGAGATACTACCGTTGTAGTAGAATTCCCATGCGTTCTCTGTCCATCCGCAAGTGGTCGTTTGAATTACGGCGGCGCGATCCGGAATCGCATTCCAGCAGGAGCTATTCTCGGGTTCGCTATTGGCGAGCCATCTGTAGTAAGTGCGCCCCCCGATACTGTAATAGCCAGGCGGGGAACAACTCTGGGCTTCCACCGTCTGAACTGGAATCGGAGAGGGGACCGGTGTGGGAACAATCACGCAGGACACTAACAAAACAAATAGGGTCACGTGCACAATGGTACCTTTGTGCAAGAATTTCGCCTTGTGTAGATGTAACATTGATTTACTCCTTTGTGAGAAATGTGACGCAGAGACGGATGCCTCCGTGTCGCAAAGTAGCCGTCGACCTATCTACTCAGTTATTGCGTGTGGCAGCGTTAACTGAAGTTTGCCGCCGAACTTCCTCATCATGCCGTCTCCTTAAAGTATCGTTGGGTTGCTTCCATATACGCCGTCGGACAAATTCGAGAGGCGCTTACTCATGGGACTGTTGCGACCAATTGAAATGATTTTTAAGTCACAAACAAAGGTCTTTCGGTGCTATACGCGACGTTTGCCGTAAAAAACTATCCTCCCATGCTGGTGTTGTTGTAGCCTTCCTCTGCGACACATCCTTGGTTCTCACCAAGAACTCTCCGAAAGCGCTCGGCCTTATGACTCAATCTCACGGCATTACTGAGTTGCTAATTCAATGGAGTGATGGTGATGAGTCGGCATTAGATCAGCTAATGCCGCTTGTTGAAAGAGAGTTGCGACGCCTAGCCAGGAATTTCATGCGCAAGGAAAATCCGGGTCATACCCTTCAAGCGACAGCTCTTGTAAACGAGACATACCTAAAGCTTGTTGATCAAAAGCGAGCACAGTGGCAGAACCGAGCTCATTTTTTCGCGATAGCGGCTCAAATAATGCGGCGCATTCTGCTTGACTACGCAAAGAAACGGAATCGCGCAAAACGGGGCGGTCAGATGCAACAAGTTTCAATATCGGATCGACTGGCATTTTCTAAGGAGAAGTCTGAAGAGCTGATTGCTTTGGATGAGGCATTAGTTAGGCTTTCGGCCGTTGATCCGTTGATGAGCAAAATCACAGAACTCCGTTATTTTGGTGGACTCGGCGTGGAAGAGACTGCAGAGGTTTTGGGGATCGCTCCGATCACTGTTATGCGACGCTGGAAGTTGGCGAGAGCTTGGCTTCGTCGCGAGATAGGTAGCGGATCCCAGTCTTAGTGCGGTAAGGCGATCTCTGTCGGAGATAGGCTTTGCCTTGATTAGTCGCGTAATAAGGCAGATAGACAGCCAGGAAGCTAAGAGCATCGCTATGGAAATCGAGCGCTGGCATCAAATTGAGAACCTATTTTATTCCGCCTTGGAAATCGAGCTGTCGGAGAGGGAGGAGTTTCTTAAAACAGCATGTGAAGGAGACGCGGAGCTCTTCCAGGAAGTGCAATCCTTGCTTGTGGCTCATGAACAACCTGGCAGCTTCTTGGGGAATTCGGCATTTGGGCTTGGCATGCAAGTGCTAAAGGATGAACAAACTAACCTGCAAAGTAGCACGCTGGGCCACTACAAAATAATTAAGCCGATTGGAAGTGGCGGCATGGGAGAGGTATTCCTCGCTGAAGATCCCCGGCTGGGCAGAAGAGTGGCGATCAAACTGTTGCCGCATTCCTTTCTTGATGATCCAAGCCGGATTTATCGGTTTCAGCAGGAAGCGCGCGCTGCCTCATCCGTCTCCCATCCAAACATAGCGCATATCTACGAGATTGGTGTTGACGCTGGATACCATTTTACCTCGATGGAGTTTATTGATGGGATTACCCTGCGACGGCTGATGGACCAACGGAGGTTGGAGTTGAAAGAGGCAGTGAATATAGCGCTGCAAGTGGGCTCTGCCCTCGTTGCTGCCCACACCTCTGGCATCATTCACCGCGACATTAAGCCCGAGAACATAATGATCCATAGAGAGGGTCACATTAAAGTTCTTGATTTTGGACTCGCGAAGTTAACTGACCGAATGAGTGAGCATTGGAATTCCACCACCATAAGAGATGCTGTTGAAACTCAGCCGGGAATGGTAATGGGGTCACCTGCTTACATGTCTCCGGAGCAAGCGCGAGGACTCGAGGTGGATGCCAGGACCGACATTTGGAGTCTGGGCATAGTGCTGTATGAGATGGTGACCGGCTGGACTCCTTTTCATGGCTCGACAAATATGGACGTGCTTGCCGGTGTCTTGAAAGAAGAGCCGACCCCGATCATTGAACATATCGACAACGTTCCGCGTGGTCTGGAAAAGATTCTTAAGAAGATGCTCAGCAAGGACAAAGATGAGCGTTACCTTTCTAGTTCTGACGTGATCGCCGATCTGAAGAACTTAGCGCGAAGTTTGCAATCAAATTCAGATGACAGCCGTGATTACGAAACGAGAATCCCTCTAAGGTCAAACATCCGGCAGCACAAACAGCGAACGATCGGATTTCTGAAGAAATGGATTTCATTATTAGTAGTCACACCTATACGAAACGCCAGGAGAAAAAGAGGCATCGAACGAATTCTGGCATTACGATACGTGTTTGCGTTGTTTGTAGCTGCCGTCACTCTCGGTCTAGTGGTCACGTGGTCAATCAATCGTTTAAGCCGCCCGTCAATTTATAAACCCAGTCCAGCCGCGCTCGCGGAATACGAAAAAGGCGTTAACGCGATCTTTGCCAACGATCTATATAAGGCAAATGAGGCGCTTGATCGCGCGATTCAATTAGACAATCGATTTGTGGTGGCTCAAATGAGATTGGCGAACGTGCTGAAAGACCTGGAACAAACTTCAGCTTCAATAAGAGAATTCGGAACGGCGCACAACATGATAGAAATCCTCACTAGAAAAGACAATCCTCTGTCTCTCGACAAAATTGACGTATTTTACTTCAGCGCCCTAGCCCAAAGCCTACACGGAGACTACGATCTTGCTGCCGAGACCTTTTCGCAAATTTCAGACCTCACACCCTACAGGCCTGAAATCTACCTCGATCTTGGGCTTGCACATGAGCGCCATGGAAATCTTGAGAGGGCGACCTCAAGTTATCTACAGGCCACAGTGCTTGATCCAAAGTCAGCAGTGGGATTCTTGCGCCTCGCTATTGCTCGTGGGAAAAATGGTGATTTCTCAGCCGCAAATGCTGCCTTTGATCGTGCTGATTATTTGTATCAGACTACCGCTGGAAACGGTTGGGAAGGACGGTTAGAAATTCTCTATCAGCGCAGTGCCCTACTCCAGAGACTGAATCGTATCCGAGAAGCACGAAACTATGGCGAGCAAGCGTTGAAGCTGGCGATTACCACTGGAAACTCCGTTCAAATCATTAGGTGTTACTTTCTGCTTGCGTGCATTTCGTACGCTGAAGGAAAGAGGCAGGGCGTCGAGTACGAGCGTGAAGCTCTTAGCTTAGCGGAATTCACCGATCACAAAGAGTTGGTGCCAGGCGGTCTGATCGAGATTGGAGAAACCTTTCGAAGCAATCAGAAACCCTCTGAAGCTCGAAAACGTTTCCAGTCGGCACTTGCCAACGCAGGGTCAGCATACCTGATATACAGCAGGGCCAACGCCCTTTATGCTCTCGGACAGCTACACCTTCAAGAGAAGACCCCGGACGAATCTAATCCCCTTTTCGAGGAAGTACTGAGGATAGAGTTTCCCGATAAGTTCATTTCCAGGGATGCCCAGGTTCATTGGCGAAACTTAATCTCGAATATGGAGTACGAGACCGCAATTCGCATGTTTAAGGAAAAGTTTATTAAGTCTCCTCAAGGCTCTCAAAGCGTTGGCCCTTAAGCTGCGTTTTCTGGGCGTGGCTCATCCCCGACTCTACTTTTACCTTTGCTATTCGGATCGTTGACGCGGCAGGGTACCGCCACCGCGCCGTAGTGGGCCAGCAGATCGCAGTAGTGGATTGAGCGTGGGGTTCGTAGACGTCTGGATGAGTACGCCGTCGCACGGATTATCTAGGACCATGATCGGGATGGGTGGAGTGATATGTAGAATAGGCTGGCAAACTAGCATTGCTGAAAGAATCTGAGCATTTCCGTCATTGGCGTCAAGAGGAAGTTGATGGCGGTAGGACTGCCAGTTACCTGACAGCCCCCGCACAGATCCCGGCGTGCGGTTTTCCCGCACCGGGCTCTTCGTGAATACTCGCTTCCGCAGCAAGGCGAGCGATGCTCTCGCCTTGTTCGCTGTCCCCAACAGTGAGGTTTGCACTGGTATCCGGTCCATCATGCTCAGTCAGTGTTTTCCTTTGTTGGCTTCGTATCACGTCAGCCCCTTCCCCTTGTGAACGGGTCTCCCGCTCTCCGAGTACTATGAGCTGATCTGACCCCCAACCCGCCATCAGTTCACCTGTCCTTTCGGTCGGCTTCACTTACCGCGCTGTCACGAGGAACGAGTTGGGTCTCCCAAGTTCTCTGGTGTTTCTCTTCACACATGCCATGCTCTTGAGTGACCCCGGCAGACCGGTCGGCAACCTCACCTTTCACGGTTGCTCTGTATCGGCTTCTGTATCTTCGACTCCATCGCCATCTGCTTTGTTGGACTTGACGAGGCTGTATCAAGCTTCAGAGAGTGCGGTCTCTCTTACGGCCTAGGTGATGCCCTGTGTATGCTTCAATCGTTTCGTTCGATGATTGACTCACCTCCTCGACGACTGCAACACTCGGTATGAGTGGTTGTTAGACCTTACTCAATTGGGGCTTGCACCCAATCAGAAACACCAAGCTCTGCTTGGCGCACTGAAGATTGTCCAGTGTGGGGAGTTAGAATTGTAAGTGTCCCTCGAATCGTTGGCCCCTTTTTCGAAGTCGTGTTAATGAATTGTCGGAGATCTCGTATACATTATAATTTCCAAGCTCCCATGTGCTCTTAGATGATGAGAGCACGTTGAATCCTGGATGGTAGTAGATTAGTCGGAGGGCCAAGTGGTGATGATTGCCTTTGGCGATTGGTTTCCCCTTCTCTGTATTGGAGTGCTGTTTACAATGTTGGGTCTCTTGAAGGTGTATGGCTTCAAGCACAATATCGTCGGAGGAGGGGGGAAACCCTGGGGAACTCGACTGCGCGGTTCGTGTCCGACCTGGACCAAGCATTTGAATGTCACGATGACGGTACTCTTCTTCGTAATCGGGCTCTCAAGCTTATCGATCCTTGCCTGGCTTCTTCTCACTTCAGGAGGGCATTGAGCGCCCCCAATATTGAAAGGGATTGCGCATTTCCGTCGTGGCCGTCAAGAGGAAGTTGCGAAGATTGTCCAGTGTGGGGAGAAATTATTCCTGTACACAAAATGAGGCCACCAACGAGTGGCCTCAAGTTTTTGACGCTCAAGTCAACGATTGCGAGCAAGGTAAACCATGCTGTAAGTAACCTTATCCACGTTGACTTTGTTCTAGACAGGAATAATTTCCAAGCGCCTTATCAGCCGGACATTCCAAGCCGACATCCCTGCCTTCGTAGCTGCGCTGCTCCGGCAGGTATGCGGGTTAAATTCAATCGTTCGACGGATCGAAACGCACCGTGCCATTACCACTCACAGACCCTCGATGGAGCGAGTTGCAGAGCAGCTACAACGGCACAGACAATGTCGTCACATGGCTGACCGAGGCGTATAAGCAGGGAGGGTTGTCCAGCAAGCGTCTCGACGACCTCATCAACGAGGTGCAGCATCAGGGCGACACTTCCACTGCGATGTATGCCGTAGCCACTCATCTTATCGAGCTTGCGCGTCGTGCGTCTCCAGAGGATGCGCTCACTTTGCTCACTCATGCCGGACTCATCTACGCGAATTCGGATGGTCCAGATGCTGTCCCGTGTCCGGCATTCTTGCGCGATGATTTCACCGCCTTAGCTTCCGAGGGCGCTAAGATGCTATCGCCCCTACTTCCGTTCGCCACGGACTTTGATGCCTACAAGTGGGCAGTCGCAGGACTTGCCGGTTTCATCGGCCATCACAGCTTTGCGCGATTCTTGGATGGCTTGGACCTTTACGAGGGACAGTTCCACCACGCCTTGCTTGACGAGCCATTTCCCAAGGAGAAGTGATGAGAGAGGTTATGACGTGGTCTAACCATGCGCTAAAGCGAACAGCAGCCGTGTAAGCGGCCCAGGTATAGCTGCGCCGCTGACTGCGCTGATTGAGCCACCGCTGGTGTATCCGTCGCACGTGATAGAAGAACTCATCCAAGCTGGCGCGGTTGCCATTCACTCCGTAATAGTTGTTATAACCACGAAGCTTGGCATTCAGCAGTTGCACTTGTTCTCTGATGCGACGATGACGTTTTGCCTGCACCACTCCGTTACGCGTTTCAGTGAGTTGCGCAATTTCTTTCGTGCGGTGCGTCGCTTTAACCGCGCACGGCCTTTACGGTCCACACCCCAACGAAACTCGAAACCCAGAAACTCGAAGCTCGTTTCTCCCTGGTGATAACGACTGAACGGCATGACCCGTGTTTTGTCTTGCGCCAGTTCCAGTCCGAACTTCCGTAACCGTTCTTCCAACTCGTTGTAAAAACGCTGTGCTTCTTCTGCTCGGCCAAAGCCGCAGACAAAATCGTCCGCATAGCGGCGACTCCGGGAGCCTCACTCAGGAAGAACTAGATTTGCAAATTAAATCTTGCGTTATGTCCGAACCTGCTCCTGGTCTGGTCCTTCCCCACAGGACCGGCGATGCCTTTGTTAACCATCAGGCGAATCTCAACACGACGGTTCTTGGCACGACCGGCTGCCATCTGTTTCTGCCACCGATTAGTCAAAGTGAGCGATTCAACGTGGGTTCTGCTGATTTCCCAGCGTCTTCATTTTAGATAGCAACGTGATCCCTCTTAATACTCCTGGAAAGTTGGAGATGTCTGATATGCATCTGTTCTGTAAGACTGTCGCCATCGTCACGGCGTTCTTTCTGGTTATCGCGAGCTCTCGGATCGAGGGAGTTGCCGATGAGGTTCCCCGGAGTTGGGCAATTGTTACTCTGATTGGGTCAGCTACCATCAACCGCGCACCT
>Ga0065715_10000189_pt1 | contig 28997 bp, 28 predicted proteins | sample MisBulReplicate1_FD_59102 | JGI IMG/M metagenome (GOLD analysis project Ga0065715, IMG submission 59102) | Miscanthus rhizosphere microbial communities from Kellogg Biological Station, MSU, sample Bulk Soil Replicate 1 : eDNA_1 v2 (version 2) | ecosystem: Host-associated > Plants > Roots >...
CCAGGATCGGAGCCAGGATCGGAGCCAGGATCGGAGCCAGGATCGGAGCCAGGATCGGAGCCAGGATCGGAGCCAGGATCGGAGCCATGACCCCTGGAATTCCCTTTTTCTTGCAAGGCCTTGCATGCAGAACTAAAACATCCATCGGAGTTTGTAGAACATCCTTCTCCGGGACAATTAAGAGATAAAGAGATGGTTGAAAAATTTGGTATCCAAAACAACAATAACGATGACACTGAACTAAGCATTAAAAACAAATGATAATTTTTCATGTTTCGTAGTACATCTTCAGCCTATCTTCCAAATAAGTATAACTCCTTCTTGATTTTTTGTAGTTTTGGCGTAATATTACTTGATTCCCAACTGAGATTGCCGAGACAACTTATCTGGAAGTAGACGAATTAAGGATAGTAAATGAATTATTCGAATTTATCACATAGTAAGCATCGGCACGTTTTGTAAATATTCCTACCTCCATCACCCCAGGAATAGTTTTTATCTTTATCTCCATTTCGTGCATCTCTTGAATGGGAGTATAGATAGTGTCGTAGATTATGTTTCCATTCTCAGTTACGAAGGGATACCCCTTATCAAGCATCCGTAGTTTAGGTGTCGCGCCAATCCTTAACAATTCATTTAGAACAAAACTTCTTGCAAATGGATGAACTTCTATAGGTATTGGTATATTGAATGTGTCCACATATTTATTTGAATGACCTACTATGACAAAACTTTTCGCTGCAGAAATAACAATCTTTTCTCGTAATAGGGCACCACCGCCTCCCTTAATCATGTTAAAATGAGAATCTATTTGATCCGCTCCGTCCATTACAAAGTCAATATCGGGAATGTAACTTTCATCAATCATGTTCAGCCCAATGGCTTGTGCACTATTTTTTATCTGCAACGATGTAGTCACGAATTTGATGTCTCGATTTTCTCGTAGCCGCTTCATACAATTCAAAATTGAGGATACTGTTAGTCCGCTCCCAAGACCAATAACTCTACTTTTTGAAATAAATTTCTCGAAAATATCCTCTGCAATGCTCTGGTAAACATGATTGCCGTCATCTCCGCTTTCTGGTTCTGTTATCCTATCCAATGTCCAACTACCACGGTTAGTTAGAAATCCACTTCAATCTTTAATCTTTTTCAAAACTATGGTGACGCACAAACTCGGATTGTCGAGAAACCAAGGTACGGTTGTTCACAAATGATTGTGAGGATATTTTTGCAATTATTTCTCTCCGATGTTAGTGTGGGCTACTCCCAAATTTTCATTTATTTCAAGGACAACGAGTATATATAAGAAATGATTGGTGAATAACTCTGTCAATGACAGAAATGACTGGTGCGAAAGCACTTATTACTTCGCTGGAAAAAGAGGGGGTTGATGTGATCTTTGGTCTCCCTGGCGGGGCAAATTTACCAATTTACGATGCACTTGTGGATGCAGATTTTAGACACATTCTAGTAAGGCACGAACAATCTGCTGCTCATATGGCAGATGGCTACGCCCGCGTCAAGCGAAAAGCTGGAGTGTGCTTTGCCACGTCTGGACCCGGAGCTACAAATCTTATCACGGGAATAGCAACAGCCTATGCAGACTCTTCCCCAATGATTGCGGTGACGGGCCAAGTTCCCTTAGGAATGATTGGAAAAGACGCCTTCCAAGAAACTGACATTATCGGAGTCGCAAATCCCTGCACAAAATATGCTTTCCAACCCAGAACTGCCGTAGAAATTCCCGAGATGGTAAAAAAGTCGTTTTATATTGCTGAAAGCGGACGGCCAGGACCAGTCTTGATTGATATTCCAAAAGATGTTCAACAAAGCACTGCTGATATCAATTTTCCAGACCTGATAAAGGTTAGAGGGTATAACCCAATCATAGACCCTGACTTGGCCAACGTGGGAAAAGCAGTTGAATTGTTACTCGCGGCACAAAAACCAATCATTATGGCAGGAGGTGGAGTTATTCTATCAGGAGCTTTTTCAGAATTGCAAGCACTAGCGGAGTCAGTTATGGCACCTGTGGTAACGACTTTTAAGGGTAAGGGAGCATTTCCAGAAAATCATCCATTGGCAATGGGTCCAATTGGAATGCATGGACACCCCGAAGCAAATAGGATAATACTTGAGGCAGACCTTATCATTGCTGTCGGCGCCAGATTTTCCGATAGATCCGTGGGAAGATTCGATGAATTTGGGAAAGGAATGAATATAATCCATATGGATATTGACCCAGCAGAGATAGGCAAGAACAAATCAGTTGACTTAGCTATTGTAGGAGATGTGAAATCCTCCTTGCGCACTATGGTAAAAATGATATCAAAGAAAGTGACAAAAAGGGGAATTGAGAATGAATGGTTGAAGAGAAGGAAGGAACTTATAGACTACTATTCTGAAACACTTAAAGATTATCCCAGGGAAATTACCGCGAAGAAATCATTAAAAAAATTACGCGAGCTATTGCCTCCTGAATCAATTGTTACTACTGAAGTGGGACAATGCCAGATGTGGGCTTCGTTACATTTTGACGTTATTTCTCCTGGGACATTTTTCAGTTCAACAGGACTGGGAACAATGGGGTTTGGCTTTCCTGCATCTATAGGCGCCAAGGCCGCTAGGCCAGACGTTTCGGTCGTAGACATTGCTGGCGATGGTTCCTTTAATATGACTGAAAATTCCTTGGCAGTATCGGTTATCGAAAAACTTCCTGTTATAGTGTTTTTGCTTAATAATTACATGTTAGGGATGGTGGCTCAATGGCAGAGAACATTCTATGATAGGCGATATATGGGTGTAGAACAACATAATTGTCCTGACTATGTGAAAATTGCTGAGGCATATGGTGCAAATGGGATCAGGGTAGAAACAATGAGTGAATTGGAGAAGGCTATAAACTCGGCGCTTAGGTCTGAATTGCCTACTGTGATCGATATTCCCATTGATCCTGATGAAGATGTCTTTCCATTTGTTGCTCCGGGAACAGGTCTGAAAGATATGATAACTGGAGCATAGCAAAAAATGTCAATAATTGAACCACGTTCAAAACATCTTCATATAATATCCTCTCTAGTTGAGAACAAGCCGGGAGTATTATTTAGAATTACAAATCTCTTTAGGGCACGTAATTTCAATATTGAAAGCATAACAGTAGGTACTACAGAGCAACCCGATCTATCCAGGATGACAATCACCACCAAGATAGATGAGTACACTTTAGATCAACTTATAAAACAACTACGAAAGTTGATAGACGTCGTTGAAGTAAAACAACTTGATATTGATAATACTGTCTATCGGGAACTTGCGTTAATAAAAATGCAAGCAACTGACTCTGCTACAAAAATGGAGATAACAAATTATGCGTCTGTTTTCAGGGCAAACATTCTTGATATTGGAAAGAAATCTATCACTGTAGAAATAACTGGGACACCGGATAAGATAGATGCATTTAAGAATCTAATTGAGCATTACGGTATTGTGGAGATGGCACGCACGGGCGTATCAGCTCTCCTTAGAGGGAACTAATTTGAACGAAGACAAACCAAAAGTCAGAATATTTGACACAACATTGAGGGATGGTGAACAAACGCCTGGCGTATCCATTACGCCAGATCTGAAACTGAAAATAGCCACCAAACTTGATGAGTTAGGGGTTGATGTGATCGAAGCAGGATTTCCTGTTGTTTCAGAGGGTGAAATGGCAGGGATCAAAAGCATAGTGAAACAGGGACTGAAGTGTGAGGTCTGCGCACTTGCCCGCACGGTACAATCGGATATTGATGCAGCAATAAAATGTGAAGTGAATTATGTGCATACATTCATTGCGACATCAGACATCCACATGATGTACAAATTAAAGATGTCCAAAGAGCAGGTTTTGGAACGGGCTGTATGGGCTGTACAATATGCAAAAGACCATGGTTTAAAAGTAGAATTTTCTGCAGAAGATGCAACTCGCTCCAGTAGAGAATTCTTACTTAAAGTATTCAGCGCAGTTTCAAATGTCCATGCAGACCGAATAGATATCCCAGACACAGTTGGATATGCCACTCCCGAGTACATTAAATCGCTTGTAAAAGATGTAGTATCGACGACGAATATTCCTGTGAGCATGCATTGTCACGATGACTTTGGTTTAGCAGTTGCAAATTCAATTGCCGGAATCCTTTCGGGTGCGAGCTGTGCTCACGTGACAATTAATGGAGTGGGGGAAAGAGCAGGAAATGCTTCGCTGGAAGAATTCGTCATGGCCATGCAATGCCTGTATGGAAGAAAGCACAACATCAATACTCAGTTATTATATGATATATCGAAATTCGTCTCGAACACACTCGGTGTGATTGTTCAGCCAAACAAGGCAATCATCGGCGAGAATGCTTTTGGACACGAATCTGGAATACACACACATGGGATAATCAGTAATCCACTAACGTATGAGCCTATTAGTCCAGAAATCGTTGGAAGAAAAAGATGGTTACAAGCTGGAAAACACGCCGGTGCCCACGGTATCCGGGCAATGTTGGCTGAATTTGGAATAGATCCTACCGAACAACAATTACATACGATTGTAGAAAGACAAAAGAGTATTGCAGACATGGGCAAGTCGATTACGACATCGGAACTTTTGACAATTGCTGGCGATGTTCTAAATAACGACAAATTTGATGAAAAATTCAAGCTTTATGATTTTCATATTGTTACTGGAATGAACATAATACCAACGGCGGTAGTTCGACTAAATACGCATGGCAAGGATTTCATTGCTTCAGAAACCGGCGTGGGGCCGGTAGATGCCGCTCTCAAGGCAATACAAAGTATCGCAGCCGAAGTGGCTAACATACGTATTCGTGAATACCGACTTGATTCCATCACGGGAGGTTCCGATGCGTTGGCCGAAGTTACTGTAAAAGTTGAGGATTTAGACGGGAATGTGGTTTCTGCGAAGAAGTCAGGGGAAGATGTGGTCGTAGTATCAGTCCAAGCTGTAATGGATGCGATCAACAAAACAATGTTAAGAAAGATATTGTATTCAAAAAATCAGCCTTAATTGACCGGCAAAAATACATTAATTTGATTATGTCAGTGGTTCGTAGTTGACACATTTTACGAACCATATGCTATGTATTTTAAGTACCGTGAGCATGGAAGAATGATAATCTAAAAAAAGTTAAGATTAGCCCCAGAAAAACTCAAAGCAACAGTATAAAAAATATGGTTTAGGTTTCGTTCTCTCGCCTCTTTAAACTATTGCACAAGATCATCTGCTAGTTCAACATGGTTTCTGCAAAATTTAATTTTAATAACAACACATCATAATAATGATAATGTCGGTTCGAACGTTTTCTTGTTCCAATTGTAATGAGCCATTCAGCGTACACCTTCCCGAAGACACGAAAAAAGCAGACTTTGGTAAGTGTGAAGACAAAGATGCCACCTATCACAATTTAGAACACACAATACAATGCCAAAATTGTGAGCACAGAAACACTATCTACTACTGTATCGACAGTCACCCGATATCGGCTGATGTTTAGCAGCATTCACCATTGTAAAAGTTGAACTCATAACTTCAAGTAGGCCCTGATCAGTGACCTTTTATGCTCTGAGTCATAGGTATTCCATCTGGAGTTTTCACCTACGGGATCAATACTTATTACTCCATATTCATCACCCGTATTCTTGAAATTGGTTACAGAATATGTATACTTGATATGTCCCTTGCTATCAACAAAGCAAAAATTATCATTAAATATTGAAAGTAATGCTTGAAGATCGGTTAGGTACCTGGAATCAACTTTTATCTCTTTTGTGAGGCTTATGAATTCATCAAATGGAATTCTAATTATTCCTACGTGTTCAATGAAGAAAGTTACGTGTGAAATGTTGTCTGCACCGGAAAGAAGTACTTCTTTTATACACTCATTTAAGGAAATAGATCCGTCTGACATGCCCTGAATTGGATTAAGATGTATTAAGTATTCCTGTAAAGGATTCACCGAGAAGAAAGAAAATAGAAAAAGATTAGTACCTTCAAAGTATAAGCCGGGCTATACATAAGCCAATAGTTTTAGCCATTAATTGACGATATTCATCTAATCACCAAAGCAGAAGACAAACTACAATCTCTATGATAGTTGAGCAAATACTCGATTAAAACCGTAATATGGTGATTTATAGCGATAGACCGCACTCTAGTGAATGGGAACTTGTATTTGTGGGCGTCAGTTAGTCTGTAGTAATTGTAAACTAATTCCAGGTCTCTGTAAGTGCGACAAAGTGGAAAACGATCAAGACATACAAAACAGTTTTAGCCTGGAAGATGCTCGTCAAGCGAACTAAATAATTTTGAGAAATTATTGATAGTTTCTTCTGGAAACAATAATTAAAACTCTCGACCTCTCGTATCCCTTCCTTATCTTCTTTGGTTCCGAGTTCAATGCTTAAACATTCTTTTGCAAGCGCCTCGTCGCATACTCTTGCAATCTAGTTTGTAATTTTCAAAGAATTATCTGTAGTGGAATGTTCCTCACATTTCAAAATAAAAGGGAATTGAAGGAGCCTACTGACTATAGGCCAGCATGCAATTCTTACCCTTCGCAGGATATACGGAGGGATGATGATACACTTGGTCCTTCAGAGTTAGAGTGTTCGTTCGTTAGTTGGGGCGAGTATCTATTATTCAGACCTGCAACTAATATCGAGCATAGTACGACAAGAGAGGGGGAGTAACTTTATCTTCCTAGAAGGAGAATATACAAGCACGTCCAGCATTGTCGATTTGAGGAATTAGGTTAGAACTGCTCACAGTCGTTAGTCTTCTTATCTCCTTCCGATGGCTTGAAGTCAATTATTTTATCTATGCCAGGACCACATTGGAAGAAATCAGGACCAGGGCCACCTGTCAATTCATCGTTACCAGGGCCGCCAATTAACCTGTCTTTCCCATCGCCGCCTACTAATATATCCCATCCTCCTCCACCCTTCAAATAGTCGTTTCCAGCACCGCCGATTATCCTATCGTCTCCGCTGTTACCAATAATGTATATAGGGGAATTATCGAAGGAATCTGGGCTGTCTTGGTTGACAGACCCATTCTCCACGCACTTATAGGGCCCCCCCTCTCTGCATTCCTGGTGAACAAAAAACTTGGCTGTTGCGAATGGCCCACTAGGTTCCCCTGCTGGTGTACGTATTGAACAGCGAGCATATAGTTTACCAGTCCAGTTGATGGCGCATCTATTGAAAGAGTTACTATTGTCAGGATTAAACCAGGTAAATGTTACGTGTCCTCCGCCCCCAAAATCGGCTGTAATGGTCCCTTTCTCATCACCACCAAATACTCCACTTCCTACCGTGATCCAGTCAATTCTGCAACCATTGTCAAGGAGTTTAGGCTGAACTTTCCACTTTCCCTTTTCCAATTTTCCAACGACATTGGCAAAAGGGGGTTCATTATTTCCAAGACACTTAGCGAGACCCTCAGTCCTTGCATATACTTGTTCAGTCAACATAGGAACAACAACCATCATCGCCCCTACAAGCACAAAAAGCATCGCTAATTTTGTGGTTTTGTTATCAAACATTGCAGAATTTGTCCCGCTATTCAACTTCTTACCAGTTTTCGATAAGTAGCCCGCTATTTAGGCGGATCGGAATAATTATCCATTTTTTGACAATTGAATGGCAGTCATCGAGGCGTAATACCTATAGCTGACTGTTGCTTCATAACTTCTTGAATGAGTGATAGCAAGAATGTTCCTATAGAGCGTCATACATGGACAAAAGCAGAAAGACAGTATATCAATGGAATTGTCCACAATTACTCCTTACAGAGATGGACCGACCAGGATATCGTTAATTATTTACAGAATGAAAAGAAGATAAAGATAGGGAGAAGCACTGTCACTAAAATTAAGAATCAAGTTGAAGAAGAAGCAGGAGACTGGTTTTTAGCACTCAGGCAATCTGGAACCAAATACGTCGCAGTCTACAAAGAGGGATTAGATTCTCTATTATCCTATCAAAAGAAGTTACACGATATTATCTCCAGTACTGAAAAGCCAGAGGTTCAGGTCAGGGCCATATCGGAACTACATAGTATTGAAATGTCACTCTATAACCTATTCAAAGAACTACCACAGTTTGAAATAAAGCCAGACACCAAAGATTTCAATAAAAGAAAGAATCGTAGGTGCGCGGATACTATTATTCATTGCAAGTGTAATTATTGCAAAGAGGTCTGGTGTCCTGCTGCGCTGGGACAAGATTGGTGTCCTAACCCTGATTGTTCACAGGTGATAAAGGGTAACAAGGTTCAACCCTGGGATGAGCATTTCAAATGGATAGTGTTCTACCTGTCAAATGTGGTTCAAGAGACCGGAGATACTGGCCGTACATAATTGTTACATCAAAGTAAATCCAGGGATAGAAGGTGATAGTGATGATTTCCCCGAATTTGGCGGTCCGGGTGCAGGTCCTATAGTTGGAGTTGAGCAACCACCTCCTGACAACGACAATAAGCCAATCCCTAGAATCACAACACCCCATAATTCTTCAGTAGAGGAACAACAAGAAGAGGAAGAGGAAGAGGAAACAGAGTCAGAAAGATACTGGTGTATGAATACTGTAAAGAAGAGAAACAACAACGAACTCTATTATCCCGGAAGACATCAAGAAGATGACTCTTGATATTGAAATGAATTCAGAATCTGACTTTGAACCAGTCGGTGTTCATATCGACCAGTACGGTAGAGTCTTAGAGGTTGCAACCTGCGAGTACTGTCAGAAGACTTGGCCAATCCATAGTACTGTCAGAAGACTTGGCCAATCCATAGCAGATTGATTCGCTCCTATGATTACAAAGGGAGAATAATCTGGCGTTGTAATGATTGTCATCGCGATATGTTAAACAGAGAACAACATTGTAAATCGTTCTAACAAGTCTTATTAAGGACTCTTACTTAGATTGGGGAAATGATGTCAAAAAATCTTTTTTTGGGAATAACAATACTACTTGGTGGCCTAATCGGGATAGGAACTATGTTTCCAATGTCGGTATCGGCGGTAACTATAAACTGTGCTGGAATTGTTATACCGGACGTTTGCTCAGGGACGTCTAGGAATGATGTTATGACTGGTGATGGGAATGACAATTTTATTTGCGGTCGCTCCGGGTACGACAAGATTATCTTGGGTGGTGGTAGTGACACTGGGGTAGGAAATGGAGGCTTAGCTGGAGGCGATGTCATTGATGGAGGCTACGGCAAAGATACGATCATAGGTGACAATATAAACGCGCCAGGAGCACCTGAAGATTGCGGAGGACAGTCGAGCGGCGCCGATAATTTGAATGGTGGCCCTGATGACGATAAGATATTCCACAGTGGTATCACGTCACCAACAGCATCTGATGGCTTTAAGGACATCATCAACTGTGGCCCAGGGAAAGATGAAGCATTCATCAATATCCGCGTAGATGCAGATATTACCTTTAATTGTGAAACAGTCCACGCAGGATAAGGGGGCTCTAGTACCTGAGTCATCCAACATTTTTTTAGTTTTTTAGTACGAATAGATTGTTTCGTATTAGTTATCAAGGCTACGAGGATTGAGAGGTACTGTGATAAATGTATCAAGAATGTCTTTGCGAGAGAAGCCATAATATGAGCAACCATTATTCGACACAGCAATTGATGGATTGATTGACATACTGGAAAAATGACCTACAATTATGAGATTAGTACATTTATGCTAAAAAACAGAAATCCTGAAATACCAAATTGCCGAATTCAATGATCCTCTTGGTTATATGAGGGCTGCTATGGCGGCGATTCGGTCAGGCCTACCGAGTAGTAATCACAGCAACCCGATTACTTATTTTTTGACATTCACTAAAATTAGTTAATTAGAAGGTAAAGGATCGTAGAGTTCTCCTGTATATCTCTCATGTTGTGCATTATTGTACAACACCGTCGTTACCGCCAGGCTAGTCACAAATATTTACCGGTCAGGCCCCCAGTGACTAGCCGGCTTCAAAATTAACAATTATATTATTTGTAAACACTATAAGTACTATCTGGAAACTTAGGGCGGCACAAGCAGATAGAGAGATTAGAATCCTGATTAGCAGATGCGACCTTTGCAATAACCATATAGAAGGAGCACCGGATGATCTAGAATCTCAAATAGACATGTCAAAAGATACGGACGATAATCCCAGGCTGTTGCTCTGTTCCTCTTGTAGTAGGCAATACGATATTCCAAGTTATTACGATTTGACATCTAAAGTCACGGTTTCTTGAACCAACTTACAAGCACAGCATCTTGTTGTCTTATCCATCTCAAAATGCCAGCAATGATTATGGAGTCTTTCTGTTTGTGGCATCTAGATAACTTTGATTTTGTCTTAACAGGCGATAAACCTTTCGCGAGAGAAGCAGTCTTATGATCGAGTACAAAAAATTTAATAGATATTTCCTCGTTAGTTAACCTTGAACGAACGCCAAAAGCCAATTGTCTGTACTGGCTGCTGATACTTGATATCATCGCCACTCCCATAAGCAGCCAGTCAGTTAGTTTATAATATTTACATGTCTTAAGCCCTTTAATTGACACATTTTACAATTTCTCTTATTGGTGGTGACGGAATAGGCCCAGAGCTTGCCAATTCGGCGATTAGCCTTTTGAACTCGATTAATGATAACTGTTCTGACCTAAAGTTCAAGATACTGGAAGTGGAAGCTGGCGATACTGCTAAGGAAAAGTATGGAGTGGCTCTTCCCGATTTTTCCTTTGATGCAGTCAAGAAATCTGATGCTTGCCTCAAAGCTCCCGTCGGAGAATATGCTGCTGATGTGATTCTTGTCTTGAGACGATATTTTGATCTTTACGCAAATGTGCGACCTGCAAGATCCTATCCTAACGTAAAGTCAATTAGTCCTTCTATAGATCTTGTAACCGTCAGAGAGAACACAGAAGATGTTTATTTAGGTTGGGAATTTGCGATTGATGATGAAACGGTGATTGCACTACGGCTTACCACTGCAAAGGCGTCTAAACAGATAGCTGAATATGCATTTAGGGAAGCTAGGCGCAGAAATAAGGGGAAAAAAGTTGTCGCAGTACATAAAGCGAATGTAATGAGAAAAGGTGACGGGTTATTCGCAAGTATCTGCAGGAAGGTGGCAAGTAAGTATCCCGACATAAATTATAGCGAGCTATATGTTGATGCTTGTGCCATGAATTTGATAAGGAATCCTGAAGATTTTGATGTTATACTTACTAGTAACTTGTTTGGTGACATAATTTCTGATGAGGCAGCACAGGTTGTGGGTGGATTAGGATTAAGTCCAGCAGCAAACGTTGGACAAGATTTCGCATTGTTTGAACCAGTCCATGGTGCTGCATTCGATATTGCAAATAAGAACATTGCAAATCCTTCCTCTATTTTTTTGTCAATAAAGTTGATGCTTGAATGGTTGAGTGATAGAAATGAGAGTAATGAGGAAATAAAAATGATGGCTTATCGTATTGAAAATGTGTTGGTAAAGTTGCTTACAGAAAATATAAAGACAAAAGATATTGGCGGGACATTACATACAAATGAGTTCACGAAGGAGTTCTTACGCAGAATATTCTAGATGGCATTAGTTGTAAAATTATAACATTAGACGTTATAATACAACGAAATCCCCACTCAACTTTGAACCTAAGTCGAGTCATTCAATGCGTAGGTTCCCTCACCTTACTCGTTATTTGGAGCCGCCTCACAAAACTCTGTTAGCACCCCATTTAGTGATTTTGGATGTATGAACGTTATCTTTCGACCATAGGAACCCGTCCTCAAGTTCCCGATCATCCTAATTCCATTTGATGCAGCTCTATCGACATCATCCTCGATGTTGTCTGCTGTTATTGCTATATGATGAATCCCCTCTCCTCTGTCAACAAGAAATTTCTTTATCGGGCTGTCATCTGCAGTAGGTTCCATTAACTCAATTCGCGTATCTTCAAGTCGCAGAATTGCAACTTTCACCTTTTCTGTGTGCACCTCCTCTATGTCAACCTTGTCTATTCTCAAGATTTTTTCAAAATTCATCAGTGCTTCTTGGACGCTATTTACAGCTATTGCAATGTGATCTATTCGCATATTCCACTAACACTCCATTCCTGCACTCAATGTATTAAAACGAAACCCTAGGTTCATATCTTCCAAAAATTTCTTCAAATGTGTCGCTTATTTCGCCTAACGTTACATGATTCTTTACTGCTTGCAAAATGTAGGGCATCAAATTCTCATTTTCATTCTGCGCTGCAGTCTGTAATTGGCTAATCGAAGAATCAACTTTGATTTTGTCCCGATCCCTCTTGAATTCTTTTAATACTGCTATTTGACGGGTCTCAATCCTCATATCCATGGAATTCAACTGCGGTTCAATGTCATGTGCATCTTGGAATTTATTTACTCCTACTATAGTGCGTTTACCATCATCTATCTCTTTCTTTAGTTGGTATGCATTTTGTCTTATTTCCTCTTGGAAAAAGCCCTTCTCGATAGCTGCTAAGGCACCACCCATCCTTTCAATTTTCTTAAGGTATTTTTCAACTTCTTCTTCAATTTTTGCTGTCAAGTATTCGATATAGTATGAACCTCCCATAGGATCCACTGTTTTTGTAACACCGGTTTCATTCGCTATAATCTGTTGTGTTCTTAGGGCAATCTTAACTGAATCCTCTGTAGGAATGGAGAGCGCTTCATCCCTAGAATTTGTATGGAGAGATTGACATCCACCGAGTACTCCTGCCATAGCTTCTAATGCGACTCTTACTACATTATTGTCGACCTGTTGGGCCGTGAGCGATTCACCGCTTGTCTGCACGTGAAAGCGAAGATGCCATGACTTTGAATTCCTTGCATGAAACTTTTCTTTTAATATTTTAGCATAAATTCTACGTGCAGCTCTAAATTTTGCTATTTCTTCAAAAAATTCCATGGTACAGCAGAAGAAAAACGACAGCCTAGGAGCAAATTGATCTATACTTAATCCTCTCCGGATGCACGTATTGATATATTCAATCGCATTGGCAAAAGTAAAGGCTACTTCCTGACTGGCGTTAGAACCAGCTTCACGCATGTGATATCCTGAAATACTAATTGGATACCACTGGGGCACAGATTTAGAGCAATATTCAATCATGTCACCAATGATTCTCATAGATGGTCGAGGGGGATAGATGTAAGTGTTCCTTGCGATGTATTCTTTTAGTATGTCGTTTTGCGTAGTTCCTCTTAACATGGCAGGTGATACACCTTGTGATTCGGCAACTGCAATGTATAGTGCTAAAAGGGTCGATGCAGTTGAATTTATTGTCATAGAGGCACTTACCTTGTTGAGAGGTATATTTTCAAAACAAGCCATCATGTTGTCAATAGAGCTAATTGCTACTCCTGTCCTTCCAACCTCTCCTTCTGAGTAAGGATTGTCTGAATTTCTTCCAGTCTGCGTAGGAAGATCAAATGCAAGGGACAAACCAGTTTGGCCGTGGTCGAGCAAGAACTTGAACCTCTTATTGGTCTCTTCAGCACTACCAAATCCACTGTACTGTCTCATTGTCCATAATCTTTCTCTGTACATAGAGGGATACAATCCTCTTGTGTATGGATACTTTCCTGGTTTCTCTTTATTTGATTCATATTTTTTCAGATCCTGTCCACTAAATACTTTTTTTATAGGGATCCCAGAGTCAGTTTTTTTTACTTCTTCAGCCATTTCTTGTTTCCAACACCCTCTTCACACAATAGCAGCGAGTCTGAAAATTTTGCAGCCGCACTATATGGGTCGATCTCCTTTTTTAATATCATTTTGATGTATTCACTGTATTGTCTACTTTGCAGCATTATTTCCATAGACTTTTCTTTCATTATATTTAAAATCATATCTTGCAACTCGGATTCAACCATTACACGTTCTTTTTGAAGATATTTTTCTTGATTTAATGATTGGTGTATCAGCATTGCTAATTCCTTAATTCCCGTCCCAGTCTTGGCAGAGCATTTTAGAACCTGTTTTTTGCTACCTTGGGCAATCAATTCCAAGAGGATGCTATACATGAAAGACGATCCTTCAAGGTCAGACTTATTCACTACATAGAAATCGCCGATTTCAGTTAATCCAGCTTTTATTGCCTGTATACCATCACCTGTATTTGGTGTAAAAAGAACTACAGTGATATTCACGACTCTCGATATCTCAATTTCTAGCTGTCCTGCTCCAACGCTTTCCACTAGTATCGTGTCGTACCCTGCGGCATCAAGTATTCTGATTACATTCCTCAACGAATCCGAAACTCCACCTTCCGCGCCTCGGGAAGCCATACTTCTCATATATATTCCGTTATCCATGGAAGTGATCATCCTAACTCTGTCCCCCAGGATAGCCCCGCCAGTGATGGGGCTAGAAGGGTCTACAGCTAGAACTGCGACCTTGTGACCCATCTTTTGGAATTCGTGAGCCAATTTTCCAATAAGAGTACTTTTACCCGCACCCCCCGCACCAGTGAAACCAATTGTTCTACCTCCACCCGTCTTGTTGAATATTTCTTGTATTATTCCACGCGAATCTGGTTCATCATTATCAATTATTGAAATGGCCCTTGATATTGATCTTTTATCTCCTTTGAGGATGCCTTCTACAATAGGCAACATTCATTTTAATTGTTGATTTAGCGTATTAAATACTTCCCGAGTGGTCTTACACATTTATGCTTTAGATATAGTAAAAAAAGTCCCATTGTCTTTTGGATCGATATTGATAAAGATTTTAAAACCTATTCTTAATCTATTCGTATATGTCCTCGCGTCAAACGGTACAAAGAAGACGTATAAGAGTATTGGTTTCAAAGCTAGGGCTTGATGGTCACGATAGAGGCGCTCTTGTAATATGCAGAGCTTTAAGAGACGCAGGAATGGAAGTCATATACTCCGGTTTATTTTGTACGCCAGAACAAGTTACTAAGATAGCAATAGATGAGGATGTGGATGCTGTTGCTATGAGCTTGTTAAATGGTGCACATTTAACAATTTTTCCAAAGGTTGCGCGGCTATTGAAAGAGCAAAAGGGGGAGGATATATTGCTCATCGGCGGAGGAATAATCCCTGAAAAGGATAAGAAACTCTTGGAAGAACAAGGTATTAACGGCAACTTTGGTCCCGGAACTCCTCTCAAGGAAATAATAGAATACATTATAAAAAATGTCAAGATGAAGAACACATAATCGGTCGACGTCGATTGTTCGAAAAATGTAATACGTACACTTTTTAGCCACTCAAGACTTAGTAGAGATTAACATTCTTTCACAAGACAATAATCGTGAAAATTATCTATTCAAGGCTATGAAAACTTTCTAATGCCCGTCGTCCTTCTTCCACATCATTTCTCTTATTTCAGAGCCTACAGTTTCTATCTGGTGATTCTCTAGCTCCTTCATGAATTTTTCGAAAGAATTTTTACCATTCTTCTTGTAATCACTTAACCATTCATTGGCAAATTCTCCAGACTGAATATCCTCAAGTACTTTCTTCATGTTTTTCTTTACATCCGAATTTATGATTCTGGGTCCCCGAGTTAGACCTCCATATCTTGCGGTTTCGCTAACTCGATTATACATTCCGGAGATTCCGTACTTGTGTATCAAGTCCACTATGAGCTTAAGTTCATGCAAGCACTCGTAGTATGCAACTTCGGGTTGATATCCTGCTTCAACGAGCGTCTCAAAGGCGTTTAATACAAGCGAATGTGTACCTCCACACAAGTCTACCTGCTCGCCAAACCAATCTGTTTCTACTTCTTCTTTGAATGTCGTTTCTATAACCCCTGGCCTAGTACTGCCTATTGCCTTGGCCATACCCAAGACAATATCCAAGGCTTTACCAGTATAATTCTGGTTTATAGCGACAAGAGACGGTGTTCCAAACCCTTCTTGAAAAAGTTCCCTTACCCTTTGTCCTGGCCCTTTAGGTGCAACCATAATTACATCTACGTCCTTAGGCGGGTCGATCCACTTCCAGTGAATAGCTGCTCCATGCGAAAAACTCAAGGTCTTGCCACGAGACAATTTCGGAGCAATATTATTTGAATAAACTACTGCTTGTTCCATATCTGGGACCAATATGTGGATAATATCTGCTGAATTGGAAGCGTCGGCCACTTCCTTAACTATATGTCCTTCTTTTTCAGCCAAATCCCAAGTTTTACCTTCTTTTCGGAGGCCCACTACTACATCCAATCCTGAATCTTTCATATTATTAGCTTGAGCTCTTCCTTGAATTCCATACCCGACAACCGCTACAGTCTTACTCTTTAACAAATCCAAAGTGACATCATTATCAAACCATTTTTTAGCTGGCACATATTTTGGTGTAATGATACTCTATATATGCCCTATTAGTGTTGGAGCATCCCCTCTCCCATATTACCTCAATTCTTGGGTTCCTGATTAAAATTCAAGCATACTTCAGTTTGCTCGCCGCATACAATGATGTCAAATTTTCATTATAAAGAAACATTTCTTACATTTCACAAGACATCCATCATTATATTTGTCAATGATGTAGAATTTTTTATGCCCGCATCTTGTACAAATTGGACATGATCGTTTAGGACTACTCAATATACGCACCTACCAATAAGTCTACTTTCATTTCATTTTTACATACCTTCTTATTACTAATTATATTTGGAGCAGAATACTATCTTATGGAATGCTGAGGACAAAATTGAATCAGTTCGGTAAATCACTATAAGACTTTAAACGCAATCATCAATCACATTTTCAAAGTCGGAAATCGTAGACCCAGAACAGTTTGATACCGAGCCCGTCTCATTCTTGTGGCGGCTTCCAGTGACCGCCGCTAATTTTGAAGTATGTCCTCAGAACGTATTAATTTTTCTACCTGCAGACAATATTAAATCAATTAGGTTCTCGTACAAGAAAAGTTGGTCACTCTGTTAAGCGAAAAAACCTCATATAAGTCATAATGACAAAAAAGCAGCATAAATGCTGGATTTGTCCACGTCGAATTTTAGTTCAATTTTTTTTGCAACGGACCCCTTATAAATATCAAAGCCAGATCCATTTAGACAGAATTGAACCATCCCGCTGCCTATATTTTCACTTCTTAATGAGGATCACTTAATCAAGGTATTTTCCGTTTTGTTCCTGTCGTCTTTTTTTTACATATCATTTGCAAGAATCTAAAGAGTAATCAAGTTTTAGTTAGCTAATTGAATTTGAAATATATTATTTGAAATAAATCAGGCGGAGTAATTAACATGTTTACAGCGTACATTCATCCTAACTTTTTTTCTTGTCCTCCTAATCAATGGAAAATAGTAAAAGTATTATCTGTCGATAATTCTAGAATAGAATATGCTCGGTCCTATAATGATCATTGGAATATTGATAGGGCTACTTGAGCTCCTAATCTGTGTATTCATTGCTGTGAGTATAAGATCTAAGCCCAAAAGCAGTATTGAGGAAAAACCTAAAGCGAATGCTTGTAGCACGGACCGGATCTCATCCAGCAGCTAAATGCTAGAGAAGGATTTAATAATCTTCGAAACTGTTTTGCTATTAGAATTCCACATTTTGTCAGTGTTGAAAAAGGGGGCCTAATTTTGCTAATTATTGTTCTTTTTATTTTGCCAATATCGCCTCAGCCGGTTTCTAGTGGCGCTTATATAATTAGTGGAACTAATTTTCTACTTTACGATCCCAACAAGTACAGTAGTAAACGTGGCAAAGTAATAGCAATTCCTACTGAACATTAAATTACTTATCTACAAATCCAGATTTAACTGCCAAATCGTATTCCGATCTATTTTATGTTTGGGTAGTCGCCTATATCTATCTCTGATCGAAATTCAGATATTCCTCGAGTCTCAAAAAGCATCCTTACTCTGCTTATGCCATCCATGCGGCTAATCATACGATAAACAGAATTTGGAACTAATTTTTTCCAGTTTTTACTGCTAACTATGCATGTACGGATATGAGTGCCATTGTACTTGCCCTCCTCAAGAAAATCTGGATTTTTTATTTGGACATTTTCATCACTAATAACAAGACCCTTTACAAAGGCGTTTCCAGTGTACAGTACATTAAATTTTGGAACCATGGACTTTAAATGTTGTAGCCATATTGAGTTATTTTCTGAGTTGGGTATAGGTATGATGTAAACCTTATCCAAACTGACGTTTTCCTCAATTAGAGCCTCATGTATCATGTGTATTCTTTCGCCAGCTGTAAATGGATTGGAAAACGTATAGTTAAATTGCGAGCTGCCTATGGCTATGACCAGTTCGTTACATTCGGATAGAATTTGTTGCACCAAATACAAATGCCCTCTGTGGAAAGGCTGGAATCTTCCTATCATTAATCCCCTTTCAGACTTTTGCATTTTTGATGGCAATCTCCAACTTCTGCTTCTGACTCTTTATTTGACTTGGCTCGATTTTCTTGAATAATGGTTCTACTTTACCCAAATTTTCACCGGGTTTTATACACATATGATCTAAAGATTCCCATTTTTGCATGTGAACATCGCTACCATCCCCACCACGATCAATTCCAAGCTGAAGCCAGATCTTCTCTGCAGAAAAAGGGATAAATGGTTCAAGCATTATTGCCAATGATCTTACTGCATTAATTGCTATGAATAGTAATGTGTTTGCTCCCTGAGGGTCCTTCCATGGTTGCTTTCTCTGGAAGTATTGATTCAAGAATGAGGAAAACGAAAGAATTTCCTTTAATGCCTTGTCAACCTCGTTATTCTCCAGAAGATCTCCAACAACACCACCAATCTTCGTCAGCCGATCAATTATTTCTTGGTCTTCGTTGTCATAATCTGAAGGTTCTGGAATTTTGTCAAAGTATTTCTGACAAAAAGAAAGAGTCCGATTTATAAAGTTACCAATATTGTTAATCAATTCATTGTTTATTTTTTCTGCAAACGAATCCCAATCAAAGTTGACATCATCCTGTGAGTAGCTGCTTATAGAAGCAATATAAAATCGGAGATAATCACGGTCAAATTCTTTGACAAAATCTTTCAATCCTATGTACCAGTTTCTACTTTTTGAAATTTTTTGGTTTTCAAGCATCAAATGTCCACGCGTAGGTATGAAATCTGGAAGTTTGTATTCATTCTTCATGCCCATTCTTATCGCCGGCAAGAAAAGATAATGATGATATACAATATCCTTTCCAATAAAATGATATATTTCTGAATCATTCCATTTTGATTTTGCACTTTCCAGTCCACCTAATAGATCGGCTAAAGTCGAAATGTAACAAAGGTGGTTGTCGAACCAACCATAAAAAACTTTGTATTCCGTTTTACTGTTGTTACTGTTATCAGTGGCACATGTCTCATTATTGGTAGTTGGTATTTTTATTCCCCAGGGTATATCTCTCGTTATATCCCAATCATGTAATCCTTCGTTGATCCAGTGTAGCACGTATTTCTTCACGTCTGACTGAAGTGATTTACTTTCATTAAGCCAATTTTCAAGCTCTTTTGAAAAAGTGGATAGATTAAAAAAATAATGTCTTGACTTTCTCAGAACGGGTTTTATGCCACATACGGCACATTTTGGATCAATAATCTTGTCGGGTATCCTTCCACATTTTTCACAAAGATCGGAATATTGATCATCCGCACCACAAAAAGGACATTTTCCAATCACATATCTATCAGGAAGAAATTTTAGGTCGTTTTCGCAATAGAATTGAATTACATCGTTCTCATATATGTAACCGTTCTTTTGAAGTATTTTGAAAACACATTGTACAAATTGCGCATTGGTGGAAGAGCTTGTTTGTGAAAACAAATCAAATGAAATTCCAATTGACTTAAAATCCTCAGTGTCTCGATCATGCCAATATTTTACATAGTCTTCAGGATTTTTCCCTAGTGCTTCTGCTTTTATCATGATGGGTGTTCCAAAATCATCTGATGCACATAAATGAAAAACATCTCTTCCACTTAGTTTGAGATATCTAGTGAATATATCTGCAGGTAGATATGTTGATGCTACGTGCCCCAAGTGTATTTCACCGTTTGCGTAGGGTAAAGCACTGGTAACTATTACACTTCTGTTAAAACTGAGATTATTGTCAGATTTACTAGGCAAGGATAACTATTGGTCAAACCATGCAAATTAAAGGTATCTAAAATCTGTCGCCAAAGGTGATTGTAGTGATCATTTAAATTATTATTGCCATTATGTCAGAAGGTATCTGTTGGCATTTGCGAATTCAAAATTGGCAGAGCAAGGGTTGAACTCTTGGCAGTGGGCAAATTCCCGAATGGGAGTGATAAGTAGGATCTTGAATGAATTTGGAAAGACTAAACCCCTAAATCAAACTAAATTGGGGTTATGCCTACATATAACAAAAGAAACGTCTGTGCTGGTTATGGCTGCACTGCGATTGGGTGCAAAGGTTACGATTTGTTCTGCTAATCCACTGTCAGTTCAGGATGACATAGTTGCGTTTCTTATTTCAAAGGGGGCTAGTGTTTTTGCCCGGAGAGATGAAACCGTTAAGCAATACAAGGAAGGCATAAAAGAGGTATTGAATACGCGACCTGAAGTTTTGGTCGATGACGGATCAGCTATGCATATTGTCGCTCAATCTTCTGGGTCTGAAGGAATAGTAGGAGGAACTGAAGAAACTACTTCAGGAATCAGGAGGCTAAAGATCTTGGAGAAAAGAGGAAAATTAAAGTATCCAGTCATTGGCGTAAACGATGCTCTCTCAAAACATCTTTTTGACAACAAGTATGGTACGGGACAAAGCACAATGGACGGAATTATCCGAATAACCAATCTGCTTATTGCAGGGAAGAATATAGTAGTGTGCGGTTACGGGTCTGTGGGGAAGGGTATAGCAATTCGGGCCAGAGGTTTTGGTGCCATCGTTACCGTAACAGAGACTAATGCGCATAGGGCACTTGAGGCACATATGGATGGCTTCATCGTTAAAAGACTAATTGATGCCGTCAGCGGGGGCGATATCTTCATTACATGTACCGGACAAATTCATGTAATTAGAAAGGAACACATTATCAAAATGAAGAGCGGCTCAATTCTTGCCAATGCAGGTCATTTTGATATAGAGATAGACACTAAGTACTTGAAATCAAATTGTGATGACAGATATTTAGTAAGACGCTATTTAGAATGCTTCAGAATCAGGGGTAAGAGGGTATATTTGTTGTCAAGTGGTCGGGTTGTAAATTTAGTCGGCTCCGAAGGGAATGCTCCAGAGGTAATGGCAATGTCATTCGCAAATCAACTTTTGTCAATAATCTACATATGGAGAAATCACCGTAATATGAAAAGAGCAGTTCACGATGTTCCTATGGAAATAGACCAATATGTCGCCTTAACCTCTTTAAAATCACTTGGTATAAAGATAGACAAACTTACTGACATTCAACTGAAGTATAGTAATTCTTACTAGGAAGGCGAAGAGGTTAATGTTGTGATAGTGCCATGGTATTGTCAGGACGGTGCGTTAGTTACAAAATACAAGTTCCAATTAATACTTTATAAGACTCGTAAAACAAATTAAGTGAAAATAAATATGACGTGGATAAAAGTGGCAGAAACTAGTGAAGTAAAGGAAAAGAGTGGAAAAGAACTCAATGTAGAAGGGAATAGGATTGCACTTTTCAGGGTTAATGGAAACTATTTTGCAATAGATGCGATATGTAGACATCAAGACGGGTCCCTTGCGCCAGGCGCCCTCGACGGAGAAATAGTTGAATGCCCCTTACATTCGTGGCACTATAATATCAGAACAGGAGCGTTGCTTGACTATCTGGACGGGGTTAAATTGAAGACCTACAAAGTCGATATTAGAGGAAACGAAATTTATTTGGATTTCTAGGATTTCTACTGTGTCAATACATTTATCGTACACATAATCACAGGTTCATTTTAGCATGAAGATTTACAACAGACTTAATAATGAATTTGAAAAAGTGATTCCAGACAAGGATAACAATATTCGTATTTACCTTTGCGGTGTAACGACATATGATGATTGTCATATTGGGCATGCAAGGACAATTTTGGTTTTTGACGTGTTAAGAAGATACCTGCTATACAAGGGATTCAGAGTTATATTTGTTCAAAATTTTACTGACATCGATGACAAGATAATTAATAGAGCAAAAAAAGAGGGCATAACAGCTGAACAAATATCATCAAGATACATTGAGAGTTACTTTGAAGATTTTACTAAACTTAATGTTTTACTGGCAAACAAATATCCCAAAGCTACCGAACATGTTGAAGAAATGATCAGCCTCGTAGAGGGGCTTGTAAAGAAGAAGTATGCATATATCACATCAAACGGAGTTTACTTCAGAGTTAAGAGGTTCGAATCTTATGGAAAATTATCAAAAAAATCTGTCGAAGAACTACAGTCTGGTGCAAGAATTGAAATTGATGCTCTAAAAGAGGATCCATTAGATTTTGCCCTTTGGAAATTTTCAACAGATGGTCCAGTATGGGATAGTCCTTGGGGAAAAGGAAGGCCGGGTTGGCATATAGAATGTTCCGCTATGGCATTAAAGTACTTGGGAAGCAGAATAGACATACACGGTGGAGGGCAAGACCTAATCTTCCCGCATCACGAAAATGAGGTGGCTCAATCAGAAGCATATACTCATGAACTCTTTTCGAAGTTATGGATGCACATTGGAATAGTGACATTAAAGACAGAAAAAATGTCTAAATCTTTAGGGAACATAATCACAGTAAAAAAAGCTTTGGAAAAATGGGGTGCGAATACCCTGAGATTATATCTACTTACTACTCATTATTCTAAACCAATAGATTACACCGACGAAACGCTTTCTGAGGCCTTACAGAAATGGCGACAAATCGAACATTGTGTTTACGAACTTAAAACAACAAGAAAACAGAAGATAAGTAGTGGAGAATTTGGAATCACCGGTCAGAGCATGCTTGATTTTAAGGATTCACTGGACGATAACTTGAATACTTCGCTTGCCATTAGCTCGTTCCTTAACCTAGTATCTGAAGTAAACAAATTGAGCTCCCTTGACATGTTGACACATCAAATGTGTTCAAACATATTACCATTCGTAGATGACATGATGAAAATATTGGGTCTGAAAGTATTAGAAGTTGCGGATGAAGAAAAATTAAAGATTGAGCAACTTATCGATAAAAGAGACAAGTACCGAAACGAAAAACAATTTTTAGAATCAGACGAGATCAGACGACAACTTTATGATCACTACTCAGTAGAACTAACTGACCATAGTAACTACACTACTTGGAAAAAAATAGAAAAGATACCTGTTCAGAGCAGCTGCTAACGCCTTTCTAAAATTATGGTTTTGAATTAGCAGGTTAAATAGGTAATGGCATTTGTTTCCAAATTTATAAATGAATTTTTAAACCATGTATTTGACTAGACCATTACTTCAAACCAAAAATGATCATAACTAACACTGTTTCCATTTGCAATCAGATGGCCTTGATTTTACCTAGATCTTTTGCAAGAATTTGACTTGGCCTCAATGGAATCTTTAGTTACTCGATATGGATGTCAACTACCAGAAGCGAAAAATGTAATCTCCAATTGTGACGCACAGGCAGCATATTAGGACTTTATAAAATGTTTTAATTTCAATTACATGTTTCTGATGGAACCTATAAATGGAATATGAGTCATAAGTATTTTAGTACTATCGATTAAGGACCAGATGACTCGCGAGTGAAATTGATGATAGAGGGTATCAATTAAATGAAATTAGAAATTCCCCTTGTTGTATTTGTCATCATAGTAGCCAACGTGGATGCTGCGTATTCAAGCTCCCAATCGGATTTTTTGGTTCGAAGAACGGACACCATTCTGGATAATCATGGATACTTGCACCTCTTTGGGGAGCTAAAAAATATTTCAAAAGAACCAAAAAACAATATTGTCATTTTTGTAACTTTTCTAGATGCCCGAGGAATGCCAATCGGTAATGCAAGCGCGAGTACGGCTACAAGAAATCTTAATAGCGGATATACCTCGCCATTTGAAGTCCTATTTCTAAACAAAAATGTTAGCAACATACATGATTTCTCACTTCAAATTAAGAGCGATAGAGGAGTAGAAAAGAATTATTTATTGAAGTTCACGTCTGTTAGACCTCGCTTGGACATTTTTGGATTTTATTACATATATGGAAAAGTGCTGAACAACGGAAATGAAACTGCATCAAATTCCGTTATAATCGCTGCATTCTATGACAAAAATGGAACAACAATCGACATAACCAAGGCCATGACAGAACCAGTAAATATCTCTAGCGGATCTTCAGCTAGTTTTAGCATACTCATGGACAAAAAAGACGTGTCCTATAATATAAGGAATTTTTCACTTATTGCAGATTCGGACCAATTTCTATCTCCCGAACAATCCGTTCACATCCCGAAAGATCACTAGTGAATTCAGAACAGTCTAACCCATCGTATGACAATTTGCACTAAATTACCATATATACACCTATCAGATTGATTGTAGAAACAAAATTTCTTATATAGGTATTCAGATCAACTATACAATGGACATATTTTCGCCTTCAATATTGCTGGCTATATTCCCGTATCTACTAATGGGAAGTTTTCCAATTGCAGGATTGATATGGGTAACTAAATGGGTACTTCAAGACTTCAAACGTATGAATCAACTTAAACATTAAAGCTCTCTAAATTCAGATATGGTCTAACAACCTCTGTTAACTTTAAAAGACCATGCGTAGTACGACAAAATGAATAAAATACAGAACAGATCGTTGTTAATCCATCTATTATATTGAATTCCGATCGAATGAATTATTTCTGACAATTAATATATCTAACTTACCATATTCTATCTAATTGATGAACGGCCCATCTTTAAATGTGAAAAAATGTGCTCTATGCGAATGTGATCTACCAAAAGACGCTGAAGTTAGCATCTGCAATGATTGCATAAAGTATGCTGATTGTTGCGTAGGTCTTGAAAAATTTGAGAACCGTTCATAAGAAAATTGGTCACGTTATTCGACCATCTTGAGGGTATCACTGACCGTGATTATCCCAATGACTTCTCCTTTTTCACTCACCAGAACGCATTTGGTAAACCGTACCAATGGTATCAGTGCTTTTGCCGGGGTCGAGAGGTCCACTATCGGAGGCGGAGGTTCCATTACGTCTACAATAGGCATACGAAGAAAATTCTTTTCCTCTTTCTCTATTATATTGCGAGCAAGAACGTCTTCGCTCAGAAGGCCCACAACCTTTGGTCCGTCAAACACTGGAATTTGGCTTATTGAATTCTCTCTCATCTTTTCTATAGCTAAATGTAGTGTTTCGTGCTTTTGAACAGCAATAACTCTCATTCGGCAAATGTCTCTAGCTTTTAATGCAGTCTTACCTTCCTGAGTACTAAGAAGTTCAAAAATTTTTTTTGCAGTATCGTAACTTGGTTTACATCTTCCTGACTCAATCTGGTTGATCATAGAGGTACTAACGCCCGCTAAAGAGGCAAGTTCGCGTTGGGTCATGCCAAGTTTGGTTCGAGCCTGTTTGATATAATCTATTCTTGGTAGCATTGATATGAATTATTTACGTTATTACAGTTTTTTATATTAATCTAAATAGGAAATGTTTTGTCCCTGAACTTACTTGCTCGACTCGGAAAGGATACTGCGATCTGGTTGCTTTTATGTTTACTACCCAAGATGAATTCAAGTTACTAGATAGGGAGATTACTTTTCTTAGTCTTAACCAACAATATACAGTTTACTTTTGCATATAAATAGCTGAACTGCAAATGTGATCGTGTGACGGCTTCCAGGAGTGAGTGTAATTATCTATGAAATAGTACTACTTTGATCGAAGACAAATATGTAAAATTAAGATTAAGGAAACAAATAGACAATGTTTTTTTTCGGAATCATCTAGTGCGCTGTTTGATAACCTTATATTATGCTCATCCCAAAAAAAACCCTATTGTAAATATGAGTCAAGACACCCACCCAGCTAAGTGGGATTCAGTCAGGAAGTACAAACTTACTAAGATCATAAATCAGTTATCCGCCATTACTGGTCACGGAACAGAATTAGTTACAGTCTATATTCCTCCAAGAAAGCCAATCTTCGAAATAGTTGCCCAGCTGAGAAATGAGGCTGGAACGGCATCAAATATCAAATCTGATTTGACTAGGACGCATGTCCAGGATGCACTAAGTAGGACTATAGAGCATCTCAAACTTTTCAAAGAAACTCCGGAAAATGGTCTAGCAATCTTCTGTGGTGCTATTCCAAACAGTAAAGGAATAGGTAATGAAAAAATTGAATTATATCCTGTTAATCCTCCTAAGCCAATTCAAATTAATCTCTATAGATGTGATGACCATTTTTGGACAGAACATATCAAAGAAATGATGAAAGATGACAGAGTAATAGGCTTGCTCGCTATTGATAACCAGGAAGCAGGATTGGGAATATTGACAGGGGATCGTTGGGAGGCTATAGACAGCATGACTTCCGGAGTTGCAGGAAAGCATAGACAGGGTGGCCAGTCAGCAAGGAGATTTGAAAGACTTCGTGATAATGAGTTAAATGAATACTACCGTAGAGTAGCTAGCCATGCATATAAGGTTTTCATTGAACAGCACAAGGTAAGCGGTCTAATTGTGGGAGGTCCTGGACCCACCAAGGAGAATTTTCTCAAAGCGGAACACCTAGACTATAGGCTTTTAAATAATATAATTGCCACCATGGACTGTTCATATTCGGGGGATGAAGGGATAAGGGAAATCGTGGACAAGCTGAACTCTCAAGGGATCTTATCGGACTATCGACTTATGGAAGAGAAGAAATTGATGAAAGAATTCATGACGGAAGTGTATTCGGGGAAGGGATTGGCCATATATGGACTCCAAGATGTTTTGAAATCACTCGAAAGTGGAATAGTTGGCACTCTTATGATGATTGACGAAATCCCTTTTGTTAAAATCGAAGCTAAATGCAGCAGATGTGGTAACGTCAGAAATAAGTATGTTGAGAGGATGAATTTAGTAAATACAAAGCAATTGACAATGTCGGAGCCGTGTCCAAACTGTGGGGCTACCGACTCTACTATATCAGAGAAGGATATAATAGATGAGCTTGAAGAGCTGTCACAAATGACTGGGACAAGAATGGAAGTGATTTCTTCCAAAACAGAGGAAGGTATCCAATTAGCAAGCCTGGGAGGCGTAGGTGGAATCCTTCGGTTTATGCCAAGNTAATAATGAGCTTTTCAGGAAAAAAGGAAACAGTTGAGAATATACCCAGCTCTCTCTAGGCNGGAGGCAATGCTGATCTTATTTTTTTAGATAGTTCCTCCAATTCNTCATCTTTAGCAGGTCGCCTTAAGGGCCATCTGCCATTCATATTCTGCTGGTTTGTGAATCTGGGAATAATGTGGACATGGACATGCGGTACTATTTGGTTTGCAGCTCGTCCATTATTTTGGCCAATATTTAGACCTTCTGCTTTTACTGTCTTCGAAATTGTCTTTGCAATTAAAGAGACAATGCAATATAGTCTTCCAACTTCGGCATCAGACATTTGGAGAATGTCTTCAGAATGCTTTTTTGGGATCACTAAAGTGTGCCCAATGGTAAAAGGATATCTATCCAAAAATGCAAGAAATGAAGAATTTTCATACACCAGCGAAGCTTTCAAGACACCTGAAACAATTGAACAAAAAATACAAGAATTTGTTTTCATATCATCTTGTAAAAATACCACAGTAATTCATGATTTAATCTTTTAGATGCTAATGCATCCGCGGTGTCGCGACTTTTAAATACACCAGAATTTGTCTTACATAGTGAATGCCAGAAACAATCGAGCTAGATCATTTTGAACTAAGTTTCACATTTAACTGTCCTAAATGCGATTACAAAAATGAAGAAATCTCTGCCCGTGACATCGCAAATGGAAATGCAGAATGTGGAATGTGTGAAACATTGTTTAAAGTTGAGGGGATTGATGGGATTAAAGTAATAGCAATTTTGGACTAAAGACCATCATGTATTTACTAATACCGTAGGATCCTAAATAATTAAAATATTAAAATATAGTATTTTTCTTGATATACTGAATTGTTAGTTAGCAGAACAGTTGTAGATGGACCTTCCCGGGCTCCTCACAGAGCCATGTATAAGGCAATGGGATTAAATGACGCTGATTTGTCAAAGCCAATGGTTGGAGTATCTTCGACGTGCAATGAAGCTACTCCTTGTAACATCCATCTTGGACAACTCGCTCAATTTGCAAAGAAAGGCGTTAAAGACTGTGGGTGTACTCCTAGGGAATTCACAGCCATTTCAGTTTCCGATGGTATAGCAATGGGCCACGAAGGAATGAAGGCCTCATTGGTTAGTAGAGAAGTCATTGCTGATTCTATAGAACTCATGATGAGAGCTCATCGATATGACGGACTCGTTGGTATTTCTGGTTGTGACAAAAGTTTGCCTGGAACTATGATGGGCATGGCCCGAATAAATTTACCCTCTATCTTCGTTTATGGCGGAACTATATTGCCTGGGATATGGAACGGGAAGGCGGTCACAGTACAGGATGTATACGAAGCCGTCGGGGCATTTGACGCTGGAAAAATGACTATTGAAGAATTAACAAGCCTAGAAAATGTGGCCTGTCCTTCTGCGGGTTCATGCGGAGGAATGTATACAGCAAATACAATGGCATGTGTTAGTGAGGCATTGGGGATCGCATTGCCGGGAAGCGCTGGTCCACCTGCTGAAAGCGTCAGACGCCATCAGATTTGTTACGAAACTGGAAAAAAAATATTCGATCTCCTAGAGAATAACATCCGACCAAAAGATATCCTTACAT
>Ga0065715_10000415_pt1 | contig 28656 bp, 21 predicted proteins | sample MisBulReplicate1_FD_59102 | JGI IMG/M metagenome (GOLD analysis project Ga0065715, IMG submission 59102) | Miscanthus rhizosphere microbial communities from Kellogg Biological Station, MSU, sample Bulk Soil Replicate 1 : eDNA_1 v2 (version 2) | ecosystem: Host-associated > Plants > Roots >...
CAATCCAGGTCTGCGCGTATTGTGGCGGTTCGAGAAACTGCTGGATGGACTGTTTTACCCGCTCGGCGCCGTATGGGTTATCGGTCCTGACGGTGACGCCATGTAACGCGTCGCCAAGGCCGTATAATTCCTGTCCGACATGGATTGGTACGAGAAGAAACTCGGAATCGTGCAGGTAATGACCGGTCTCGAAAATACCGGTGACGGTCAGTTCCTTCGGGAGGATCACATCTCGCAATTCGTCGACCGCTTTTTTTTCTTCTTCACCCTTGGCGTTCTCCAGTTTCTTAATGCTGTCGAGAATCTGACCAAGATTCCCCGGTGAATAGACAGTGACTTTGTCGCCTATGCTGACCTGCAGTTTTCGCGCGAGCTCAATCCCGAGCACGGTCGAATCGCCGTCCAAATCGAGCTTGCCGTATTTGATGAATTTTCGGAGTGGAATCACTTCCTCTTCCTGAGCGGGATCGATGCCGCGTATCAGCGGCGCGAGCCGCCGGTTTTGAAACTCCACGATCACCGGCCCCTGAATGTAAGGTGCAGTCGCGACGACCCCCGGCGTATTGTCGATCTTTGTTTTGAGCGCTCGCCAATCCCGCAAAATATCTTCGGAGCTCACCAGAATATGCGCATCGAAATCGATCACTTTTTGGCGAAGCTCGCGGTCGAACCCGGTCATTACTGAAATCACCAGGATTAACACCGTGACGCCGAGCATCACGCCTAGGACAGAAATTAATGTGATGATCGACAGAAATGTCCGCTTCGGTTTTAAATACCGTAGCGCTAGGAAAACACTAAACGGAAGGTTCAATTCAGCGTTAGCGTGGCGGCAAACTCACTCTGATTCAACTGCGCGCGCCACCCTATTTCACCGCGTGTGCCTTTAATTCTTCCAGCGTGACGAACTCGAGCGCCGAGGCGTGTGTTGCTTCAAGGTCAACAGGAGCGGCGCGATTGTGGTCCAACGCGTCTTTCCAGCGCGTAACGCACACGCACCATTTGTCGCCCGGTTTCAATCCGGGAAAGCCGAATTCCGGATGCGGCGTAACCAGATCATTGCCGTCGAGAACGGAAAAATCCAGGAACTCCTGTGTGACTTCAACGCAGACTGTGTGCTGGCCGACGTCTTCCGGGCCTGTTCGACAAAAACCGTCGCGGTAGAATCCGGTCAATGGGTCGCGACAACAAGATTTCAGTTCTGTTCCCAAAACATTGGTCGGCATAAGACAACACAAAAGGTTAAACCCATCTCTTAAATTACGCTGTCATGTTGAGCGGAGCGAAACATCTCGAATTTTATTTGCAGCCAATGGTTCAGAAAAGATCCGAGATTCTTCGCGTCGCTGAGAATGACACGAGAAGATTGCTTATACTATTTCAAATTTTATGTAGGAGCCCGAGACAATGCCAATTCGATCCAAGTACGTTCACACAAATCTAATCGCCAGAGACTGGAAAAGATTGGTTCGATTCTATTTTGAGGTATTCGGATGCGAGCCAGAAGGCCCCGAACGCGATATGTCCGGCGCGTGGCTCGATGAGCTAACATCGCTTCGAGACGCGCATTTTACCGGCGTTCATCTGCGTCTGCCCGGCTATGGCGATGATGGCCCGACGCTTGAGATTTTCAGCTACGATCGGTTGATAGAGAGCGAGCTCCCGGAAGCGAACAGATGCGGGTTCGGTCACGTTGCCTTTGCAGTCGACAACGTGGATGAAGCCTTGCAGGCGGTGATTGCGGCTGGCGGCGGCGCAGTGGGAAATATCGAAACGACCAAAGTGGAGGGTGTGGGTACGCTTCGCGTTGTGTATTCCCGAGATCCGGAAGGCAATATCGTTGAACTCCAGAAGTGGAGCTAGTCTGGTGCGCCCCATACATTCAGTCGGTGTGTTGTGACCAAGCGAATCGTTATTGCTTACTGGCTTATGCCTGCGGACCCGGCTCGGAAGTTTTTTCAGGGGCTGATTGAGGAGCTGGCGCGGCAGTTTGATGCTCCTGTTTTCGAGCCACATGTTACGGTTCACGTCGGAGAGGATCACGCTGACGCGGCCGAGAAAGCGCTCTCACGATGCTCGCGTGAGTGCCAACGAATCAATCTCAAACTGCTTGGCATCGATCACTCCGACGAGTTTATCAAGACGCTCTTTGTACAATTCGCGCCGGATAAAAAATTGCAGCGTCTGAACGCTGTTATTCGCGCCGCTGCGCAAGATCCAGTCCGCTACCAATTGAATCCGCACTTGAGTTTGCTCTATAAAAATATTCCGGCCGCGGCTCGCCGTGCGCCAGCAGATTCGATCAAGGTGCCTTTTTCGGAAGTTACATTCGACGCACTCAAGGCTGTCCGCTGCGTTTCACCGACACAAAGCCGCGCCGATGTACAAGGATGGCAGGTGATGACAACCAGGGAACTGTCCCGGTAGCGCATGGGTCTCGTTGGCGTCCGCCGCGGCGGAGGCCCTACAGTTCGACGATGCGATACGGTTTGCCGGTTTTGCGAAGCGCAGGCGCGGAGACATTATAAACAGGGATTCCGGTGGACGTTTTGCCATCGAGAAGGCCGTTGTGAGCGTGACCGTGGAAAACAGCGGTCACTTTGAATCGATTGATCGGCTCTTCCAATCGGCTGGACCCGAGAAACGCGTAAATCTCCGGATCTTCCCCCTGTAGTGTGTCGCGGATGGGCGAGTAATGCAGCACCACGATCCGCTTTTCGGTTTGTAGTTTGGCCAACGCCTGCTCCAGACGAACAGCGTGACTAATGGACTCTTGAACAAATTGTTTGATGAGCGGTTCGCCCCAGGCATTTAGCATTCGCCGTCCAAAACCGCCGCCAAATCCACATATGCCAGCGAAACCAACGCCTGCGATTTCGATAGCTTCACCGTTAAGCACATTCACACCTGCCTCGTCGAGAACTTTAGAAACAAGTTCCGGCTGACTCGATTCGAAGTCGTGGTTGCCCAGAACTGCGAGCGTTGGAATTCTTACTGCAGCGCGAATATCCGCGACGAGTTCCTCGGCTTCCTCGGGAAGTCCATAATCTGTGAGATCTCCGCAGAGCAGCAGGATATCCGCGCTGTCTGAAATTTCAGCAAACGCTTCATGCAATGTGCCGCGCGAATGCTTCGCGTAATGGAGATCCGCGATCGCCGCGATCCGTAACGGTCGGTCAGCCATTTGTCTCAGATACGAAATCGCTACCCTGAATGGACGTTTCCCGATGCCCGCGCTGGGACTATGCACGCATGGGCTGGTTCGACTGCGTTATGTGAGTGATGACTGTAAAGAGGACCGGAGCCACCAAAACGAAGAGCAGCCTTAATGATTTTCATCTTAGATCAGTGGCAGCACTGCAGGATCGGGATGTTCCCTTCCTAATTGGCGGCGCCTATGTGGTCGAAGCGCATGCGGGTGTCTCGCGACGAACCAAAGACTTCGATCTATTCGTGCGACCACGTCACGTGGCCGCAGCTCTCGAAGCGCTTGCCCACGCCGGGTACCAGACAGAAACGACATTTCCGCATTGGCTCGCCAAGGCGAAATTCGGAAGGGACTACGTTGACCTGATTTTCCGCGCTGGCAACGGCTTGTGCGAAGTGGACGACTCATGGTTCGAACGGGCGCACGATGACGAGCTGCTCGGATTAGACGTTAAGCTTTGCGCACCCGAGGAAACGATCTGGATGAAAGCGTTCATCATGGAACGCGAACGGTTCGATGGTGCTGATATCGCACATATTCTCGTGACCTGCGCGGAGAAACTCGATTGGCAACATTTGGTNCAGCGCTTTGGCCNTGATTGGCGTGTGCTGCTCAGTCACNTGGTCTTGTTCGGGTACATTTACCCAANTGANCAGGCACGGATTCCCACGGCCATCATGGGCGACTTAATCGGCCAGTTGCAAAGAGATGCAGCACCTTCTGGGGGAGACAAGCGGCTCTGCCGTGGAACCCTGCTCTCACGCAAGCAATATTTGGTGGACGTGCAAAAATGGGGATTTCATGATGCCCGCCTGGACCAGCGTGTGCACATGAATTCCAAAGATATTGTGCAATGGACGAAGGCGATTCCGAAAGAGGAGAAGGTGCCCGGCAAGCCCACGTGAAAAGAAGAGTTACAAAGATTACAAAAGTTACAAAGTTATGAACGGCGTCGCCGGCAATGTAACGATATAACTTTTTTAACGAATTAACGTGGCAAAGCCATCGGCGTCGGGCTCAGGTCGGCTGGAAGCGGAGAAACCGCTGGCGAGGGAGTTGCAAATGCAATGACGAGCTTTGTCTTTGCTTCATCCAGGAGCTTTTCTTCCTCTGGGTAAATCTTTTCGTCATCAGCGGCTGCAATGTAATCCCTCGCTGATTCGACCTGGCCTGCCTCGGCCAGCAGTAACGCGACGTAAACGGCTGCATGCGGATCATGCAACTGATCAGGCGGTAAATTCTGGATGATCGGAAGAGCATCCGCGCTTCTCCCGAGGCGCGAGAGTGAAAACGCGTAAGTTACAGCGCAATTCACCTCGTTTGGAGCGCGGTCGTACGCCTCCTTTGCGAGTTGATGCGATCGCTCCGTGTTTTCCCAAAGGTTGAGGCCCAGGCGAGCGAGGTCCGCAGTGATCGGCGCTTCGTTCGGAGAAGTCTCGTGAAGACGTCGCAGAATGTCGTAGAGCTTCGCTGTTTCATCTTTCCCGCGATAGAGCCGGCGAAGCTCCTCGAGCGCTTCTCGCCGCATTGGGGGATTTTCTGCGACACGCTGCCAAAGCTCTTCGGATTCGTTTTCAAATTCCCATTTCGAGGCAAGACGCGCCAGCGCCAGTTCACGTTCTGGCTGCTCACTTGCTGATTGTTCCGCAGAATGCCAGAGAGTTTCGAACTCAGTATTAGGAGTCCCGCTGCGGGATCGCGATTGGCGCGTGGCAATGGCCTGATATGCGAGACGAAGATAGTCGGAGTCGCCCCAAATCCCAGTGCTTGTCCAACGCTTTAGACGCGACCAGTTTTTCGTGCTCGCATACGCGTCAGCCACTGCGACGGACGTCTGCGTCGAACCTAGCTGCGATTGCGGCAACTTATCGATCCACTTGACGACATCTCCTGCGAGTCCGTTTTGGTTCATCCAATCGATAAGCGATGCGAGATTCGACGGATCGCGCGCGGCAAATGGTTTCACTCTGTCCAGTACCAGGCGAAATTTTTTCTGGTCGAGTTTCCGATAAAAATTCAGGCAGAGGAGATAATCGCCGAATGTGATCTCCGGCGACATTTGGAGTTGTTGCGCAAAATTGTCCGCTGCGGTGCGGTCATTTCTTGCCACCGCATCATTAAGCAACGCTCGCAGCGCGCCCGCTCGATAAGGAGTCACCTGACTAAGTCGCTGGAGAGTATCGCGCGCCTTTGTGCTTTTTTCTGGATCGCCAGAGTGAATTTGAAGGGCCGCGAGATTAAACTGATAAAGATCATTTTTGGGCTCCTTGCTTACCGCTGCCGCGAACTGTTCCTCCTGCTCGGCGAAATTCCCCTGCGCACGAGCCAGCCAGCCTGCAACGACGTGAAAAGCTGCCCTGTCCCGGTCACTTGAGGGAACTCGATCGAGCGCTCCTCGCGCCACCTCGAGCCTTCCAAAGCGCAACGCAGCCGAAGCCACATTGAGCTGGCTCTCCACATCGTTTGGGAGCTGTCGCGCTATTTGCTCGCGCCACGACACGGCTTCTTCCAGATTTTGTCTCTCCGCTGCGTCTGCTAAAATGTGAAGGGCCGGCAGAGAACCGGGATGTTGTCTCAGGAGTNCTTGCGACGCTTGCGCCGCCTCGCTGAGTTCGCCCTCNTCTAGCAATGCAGTGGCTCGATGCAGCAAANGCCTTTCACGCCAGTCCTCATATAAATTTGAGCTGTAACCAAAGAAAAGAGCACCGAGCAAAAGAGCGATCGCCGCGACAGCAACCATGACAGCGAGGCGAGCTGGCCGGAGCGGCCGTTGAAAGAAAGAGTTCAGCCCAAAAAACAACTGGCGAGCTCTTCCATACCCGCCGTGTTTGATTCGTCCCGCCATTTCCTGTCCTCTTTCGACGCGCATTGTTCGCTCATCGCTTCCACGCACGCTGGTGCCTACGCTAAGGATGAACGGCTATCTCGGGTTCTTGAATCGCGAGAGTTTCTTCTGGTGGTTGGAGAACCTTTTGTCTCAAATGTCGACTCCAAACGTAACGTTTGAGGAGGACCTTGATCGTCGCGGTGAGCGGCACGGCAAGAAGTGGACCGATTACCCCGCCAATGATCAAACCCCAGGCAAATATCGACACAATCACCGTCATCGGATGCAATCCGACATAATTTCCGACAATTCGCGGAGCGTAAAATATGCCTTCGAGATTTTGTATGACGATGAAAATCACTGTTACCCAGATCGGGTGCGCCCAATCGCCCCATTGAAAAGCCGCGATCACAACGGCTGGCACCCAGCAGATGATTATGCCGATGTAGGGGACCATGGTTAGGATCACAACCAGTGCGCCAATCACAGGCGCAAAATTGAGACCGAGAAGCGTCAGCGCTGTTCCTATGAGTAAGCCGTCCACAAGGCAAACCAGTAGCTGGCCTCGAAAGTACGCCGTGACGTAACGATTGATTTCCGATAGCACGTCCGCGACTTCATCTCGCAAGGGCGATTCGCGCAACGGCAGGTATTCTTTCCATCGCTGTTGGATGCGTGGCTTTTCGTTTAGCAAAAAAAACAGATAGATCGGCACCAGGATGAGACTGAGCAAAAAACCTGTCACACCCAGGAATCCACCGATGCTTTTCTTCAAAATATCCCAGAGCTTTTCCAGCAATGTTGGAAGCCCTTGCTCCAGTTTCGGCATCTGTTTTTCCACATAAGTTTGGATGCGCTGGCGTTCAGCAGTCGTCAGCTTCGGAGGACTTGGTGCAATAACTTCAGTCGTGGACGCAGTGGCTTGCGGCGACGCGATCGGAGTCGCAGTTGATTGCGCGCCAGGAGAAGGAGACCCAGCGGGGCCGATCAGCCAGTTCGTAAGACTTGTCGATGCAGATTTTCTATGCCCTCCGCCAAATAATCCGAATGTGTGGTCGAATCGATAGATAAGATCAACTGTGTAGTCTCGCACTCGTTCAGTGTACGCGGGAACCTGCCTGGCAAAATTCGCGCTTTGAATTGAGATGGTGGGGATGAGCCACGCGGCCAATCCTCCCAGCGCAAAAAAGGCAATCGCGAAAACAAGTGCGACCGCTTTCGTGCGAGTGAGCGTCCCACGGGACATTTTCGTGACCAGGGGGTCGAGGAGATAAGTGAGAATTACGGCGATCGCTACCGGAATCAGGATTGGCTGAAGAAAGCTAACGATGTTGGCCGCGGTCCAGATCACTGCGCCGACGACGACCGCGAGCAAAACCACGAAACAAGCCGTAAGCGCCGCCCACATGGTCTTGCGCTGCCACGGCGTGGGGTATTCCTTCATGTCATGTTTTGAACGTGGTCCAGACTTGGATGCCTGCCACGCCGCAGCCGAGCGAGGGCGGGTTGAGGGTTCGGCGCTTGGTATTGCTCGGGCTCACTACGTCGGATTGGTTTTGGGCAAGTCTTGACGGGTTCTCTTTTTCGTTTCTTCGACCTTCTCTGCAAGGTTCTTGTTTTTCGGGTCGAGTGTCAGCGCTTTCTGCCATGCTTCCAGTGCCTCTGGCATGCGATTTAACTTCAAATAAGTGTCGCCGATGTGCTCAAAAACAACTGGATCGTCGTGCTCTGCCGTTTTTGCAGCGCGAAGCAGATCGGTCAATGCCTGATCAAAATTGCCCTTTCGAAATTCTACCCAACCGAGGCTGTCCAGATAGGAAGCGTTGTTTGGTTCGCTTTCCAAGGCGCGCCTGATCATGCCCTCAGCTTCATCAAGATGCATGTTGTGATCCGCCCACATGTAACCCAGGTAGTTGGATGCCTCTGCTGAATTCGCGGGATCGAGCGAAATCGACTTGCGAAGCAACTCAGCCGCTTTCTCGTACAGACCAGCTTGCTCGGCTGCGGCTCCATAATTGAAGTAGAACTTGGCATTTATCACATCATCGTCTTCGCTCAGCTGCGCTTCGTGCAGCGCCTCTTCGAAAGTCGCCACGGCTTGCTGGTTCCGTTTCGCCTCCCGCTGAGCGATCGCCAAATAGTAGACAATCTCAGGCACGCCCGGGAATCGGCGCCGAGCTTCAGTCAGCAATTGCACCGCTCGACCTGCATCTCTTAGCGGTCCGACAAGCAACTCCGCCAAATGCAAATAGGTGCCAAGGTGGTTTGGATTGATCAACAAACTTTGCTCATAATTTGCGGCTACCTTCGCAAAGTTAGCTTTGGCTTCGTCAATGTGGTTTGCGCGCTGCAGCGATCGCGCTTCTTCATCGAGCACTTGTGCCAGTAAATCATAGGGTTGGTATTTATCGGGGTGCTCCTTGATGATTTGCTCGAGCATTTCGACAGCTTTGCCGCGCTGATTCGTTAGAATAAAACCGGTCGCCAGTTTCTCCCGCGCATTTGCGTCGTCAGGCTGCAGTTCGAGGACGCGNAGATAAAGCGGGATCGCTTCCTTCAGTTGCTGNGATGCNGCGTAATAGTCTGCNACGTCCTTGAGAATCCCGGGGTCNTCTCCCGCCTGTTCGGCTGCTTTTTTGAACATCTCGTTGACCCTTTTCAAGTCGTCCGGTTTCGGCTGCGAGTCAGACTTGAAAAGAATGGCGACGTAAAGCTTCCCGAGATGCATCCAGAAATTGGGATCGCTACTGCGAACTTTTGTGGCGCGATCCAGAGCTTCCAGGGCCTTCTTCTCCTGGCCGGCTGCGACTTCGATTTCGACCAGGCGCTGGTACCCTTCCACATCTGCCGGATTCAGCGCTATGGCTCGGTTGGCATAATCGATCGCCTGGTCTGTTTTCTTCAGATATCTCGCATAGATAAAAGCCAGTTGCTGATAAGCGTCGGCAGTATTCGGGTTTGCTTTGATTGCGTCTTTGAGCACGTCAATTGCCTGTGGAAAATCGTCCTGCTGTATCAGTAAGCCAGCCACGCGCGCGGCGAGTTGCGATTGGCCTGGATCGACGTTGAGCACTCTGCGATAGGCGTCCAGAGCGCGATCCATCTCGCCGTTTTCTTCGAACGCCATCCCTTCAACAAAATGCGTGAGCGCGCCGGCCCTGCGTTCGCCTCCGGCACGCAGCGCCAGGTCTGGTGCGGGTTTCGCGCTGACCGAATCATCCTGCCGCACACTTTGTTTCGTCTGGTGCGAACGCGGCGTTTTTGCCGGAGGCTTCGTTGTGGGGTCGGGAAATGCAATCCGCACCGCGACAAAAATAAGCGCGAAAATTATTCCCCAGCACACGGAAACTCCACACTTTGTGCGCTTCCTCATCTCCGAGATTCTAACTTTTGGCACCGCCGTCCGCAAACCGGGCTTCGCCAATGCTGCGGCTGGCAAGCCAGTCTCGGATCTGTGGTGGCGGCAGTGTCGGCGCCTGGTTTGGAGGTCCGCCTTTAGGCGGTTTGCGTGTGGAGCCGCGCAAACTCGAAACTCCGAACGTTACGCCTTGTAACGCAGACGCTTCTTATGCCGATGCGCCTTCATGCGTTTTCGGCGCTTGTGCTTGGCAATTTTTGACTTCCGTCTTTTTTTAAGAGAGCCCATTCAGATTTTCAGATTCGGAACTCGCGATTCAACCATCTAATCCACAGCATTGCAACTCGGTTTCCTTCGTTCGTAGAAACGACCGCGTTGCCTTACTCAGCCACGTCTTGCGGCTTATGTGCAACCATGATCATGCTCTTCCAGATGAAAGGACTCTACCCGCTTAATTACTTTTTCAGTATTGCATCGCGTTTAGCCTTGAATTCGCTGCCGGGTTTCCATTCTGGGAATTTGTCGCCATTGGCAACTTGGTAGCCGACTTCGAACAGCAGTTGAACGTCTTGCACGGCGCCGGACAGGTCCCAATCGGGACGAACTTCATCGGTGACTTGGTGGTAATCTGTCGAATCATATTCGTCGGACTTTAGTGGCGCGCTTTCGGGACGGGAGACAAGATGTTCGCCTTTTCCGACGTAAAGCGAGGGCAGGCCCGCTTTCGAGAATTCGAAATTGTCAGCGCGATAAATCTTGCCTTTGTCAGGGCGGCTGTCCGGAATCGCGCTGCGGCCCTGTCGTTTGGCCGCGGCAGCCAGAAGATCGTCGAGCGTGGAAAAACCAAGACTCAGATCCTCAATATCGCGCGCTTTGCCCCAGACGTTCATGCTGTCGAGGTTGATGTCGGCGAGCGTTTTCTCCAGTGGATACAGCGGGTGTTCCGCATAATACTTCGCGCCGAGCAATCCCGCCTCTTCGGCGGTCGTGGCCATGAACAACACCGAGCGTTTCGGCGGCGGATTTAGTTTTTTGAACGCAGCCGCGAGCTGAATAACAGACGCCACACCCGACGCATTGTCGATCGCGCCATTGAAAATCTGATCGCCCTGTAATTCGGGATGACGCCCGAGATGGTCCCAGTGCGCTGTGTAAATAATATATTCGTCCCGCAATTTCGGATCTTCACCTTCGAGTTTGCCGATGACATTGTGCGATTTGAAGGAGCGAATCTGTTGTTTGATTTCGATGTTCGCTTTGGCATTTAACGCCACCGGCCGGAATTCTTTCGTGATCGCCGATTTTTTGAGCGCGTCAAAATCCTGCCCGCAATCAGCCAGTAATTTCTTCGCGGTATCAAGCGTGATCCAAGAACGCGCGGAAACGGCGTCCATGTTCTTGTTCGGATTATCGAGCTCGAAATTTTCTTTGGCCCAGCTCGATCTCACCACCTGCCACGGATAAGCCGCCGGCTCCGTTTCGTGGATGATGATCGCCGCGGCGGCGCCTTTTTGCGCTGCGATTTCGTATTTGTAGGTCCAGCGACCGTAATACGTCATCGCTTTTCCCTTGAACATTTTATCATTGAGTTTTGCTGGATCTTTCGGGTCAGGAACCGGCGGATCGCCGATCAGCATCAGCAAAGTTTTGCCGCGCACATCGACATTTTTGTAATCGTTCCAGCCGTATTCCGGTGCAACGACGCCATATCCGACAAAGACCACGTCGGTCTTATCGATCTTGATCTCTGGTTGGAGCCGCGCCGACGAGGCGACGAAATCATCCGGATATTTGAGGTCCATCGTCTTGTCGGCAACCGTGAACGACATTCGCGGTTCGCTCTTGATCCCGGCGAGAGGAACTTCCTGCGTGTATGTCCCGTCAGGATTTCCGGGTTTCAGTTCGATCTTTTTGAACTGATCGGCGATGTATTTAACAGAAAGTTCTTCGCCTTTCGTTCCGGGCGAGCGCCCTTCGAATTCATCCGATGCCAGAACTTTAATGTGTGCGAGCAGACCGTCCGGCGTGATCGCCTCAAGCGCCGGCTGCAAACGCAACGCGAGCTCATCTTCTGAAAGGAGCGACGCGCCCGCAGCGAAGCAAACGATTGCAGTAAGCAGCCGTGTCATATTCGTCGTATACGCAAACGTTGTAGAGCGTAATGATGACATTTCAACAGACGCTCGGCTCGAGCGAGCGTCTAAAACTATCGGCTTTCTTGCGATGGCCCTGCCGGCGGTTTCTTCTTGTCCTGTGAGCCAATACCAATCTTTTTCAGGAATGGCTCAACCGACTGTTTTCGGCCGAGGAATTTCTCGATGGAAACGTTCACTTCGCGCGAATCGCCCGGCTCGTAAATTTCGCGGCGCAATTTCATGCCGGCTTGCTTGTCGAGATAGCCGTCCTTCGCTTTTTCAAAAACTGTGGCCATATCAGCGGCGATCGCATCGGCCCATGCATAGCCATAGTAACCCGCATCGTAGCCATTCAGATGTCCAAAGTAGGAAACAAGCGTCGTGCCTGGATCGATTGGCAAAAAGACTTTTTCCAGGATCGGGTTCGAAATAGCCACGCAATCGTACGGCATATCTTCGGGATGCGGGTCGTGCAGGGCGAGGTCGAGCGATGCAAACGCGAACTGGCGCCGATAAAGAAGACCAGCGTTTGCCAGCTTTGCATCATTCATTTTTTTTACGATTTCTGCCGGAATCTTTTTCGCAGGATCCCGGTAATCGGCAGCAAACGTGTCGAGCACTTTCTTGTCCCACACCCAGTTTTGTAACATCTGGGACGGCGCCTCGACGAAATCGCCCGGGACATTTGTCCCGGCAAAGCGCCCGTATTTCGCGCGAGTGACAATCGAATGCAGGGCGTGGCCGAATTCGTGAAACAACGTTTCTACATCCTGGTGCGTGAGCAGGGAGGGCTTATCGCCGGTCGCGGGCGGGAAGTTGCAAAGCAATGCGACTGTTGGCCGCTGGTATTTTCCATCGGGTAATAATTTGCCGCTGATAATGTCGAACTTTGCGAAGTGATTGAACTTTCCTTCGCGCGGGAACATGTCGAGGTAAAACATGCCAAGCGGCTCGCCCGTGCCAGAATCGGTCACCAGATAAAGCTGCAGATCGTCGATCCATTTGTAGGGCGCTACGATCTTTTCAAACTTCAGGCCGAAAATGTTCTGGTAAATGTTGAACATCCCGTCGAGCACCCTTTGGAATGGGAAATAGGCGCGCAACGCTTCCTTATCGACGTCGTATTTTTGTTTATTGCGCTGGTTGCTGTAGTAGCGCCAATCCCACGCCATGATCCGGGCGTTCGGATCGTTCGTGTCAGCTGCCTTTAATTTCTGTAATTCCGCGAGTTCACTGTCGAATTTCGGCTGACTGCCGGTGACCAAATCGTTGATGTATTTTTCCGCATTCATTCCGGTCTTGGCCATTTTGATTTCGGTCTGGTAGTCGTCCCACGATTTGTAACCGAGGCGCAACGCGATTTTGTCTCGGAGCACGAGCATTTGGTTGAGAACAGGAACATTTGTATCTTTGGCGAGAGTTTCGCGAATGACGTAAAGCTGCTTGCGCGTCGCTTCGTTCTTTGCGTTTTCCTCTACCGTATTGAATTGCCAGGTGACATTCGCCATCACCGTGTAAACGTCATCGCCGGTTCTAATGCCGGGCGAGGCGAAGAAACTATCAGGTAACCCATCGAGATCGGCCTTTGTAAACATGACCGGCGCAGTGGCCTTCACGATGTTGCTGTCGAAATCAGTTCCCAGTTTGGACAATTCTTTGCGCAACTGTTCGACTTCCTTGCGCTGGTCGGGCGGTAACTCTAATCCGGCGCGGCGATAATCGCGCAATGTTTCCTTGAACAGCTTTTCGTCTTCGCCCGTGAGTTTCGGATGCGTATCCACGAAGGCTTTGATCGCCTTGTAAACGTCCTCGCGATAATCGATGCCGACTGCCCAATCCTGGAAAGTCTTTACCGCATTCTCCGCGGCGGCGCGCATTGCGGGGTTGGTGTTTGTCTCCTTGATAAGCGTCGCTTTATTCGCGGCGAGTCCGGCCTGATAAGTGGCATCATCCAGCGCGACGACAGTGCTTTTGAAAGTAACCTTGGCGAGGTCCTGGCTGCCGATTTGATCCAGCGCCGCATTCCCCTTCGCGATCGCATCCTTCATCGAAGCCCCGACTGCTTGGGGTGTCTGCTCCCAATCGGGAATGGTTAGCACCGCGTTTGCCTTCGCGGCAGCTGCGCGAAAGTCATCGACGGTCTTACGTTCAGCGGCTGAAAAATTGGAGCTCGACGCGAGGAGAATGAGCGAGATGGAAAGACACGAACATTTCATGAAACGGTTCGACATAAGAGTAGAAAAGCTAAGGTCGGCCACAGATTTACACAGATTTTCACAGACGGCAGAAGGAATTTTGATGAATCTGCGTTTCATATGTGTTCATCTTTGACAGCTGCGCTCGGAAACCTGCCCCGATGATCCAGAAATTCTTTGTCGCCTTTATCCCAATCTTTGTAGCGATCGACCCAATCGGACTCGTCGCCATATTTATCGGCCTCGCCACGAATATCTCGCGTGAACAGCAGCGACGCCAGGGCTTGATCGGAATCATGACCGCACTCTGCATAGCGGTCGGCTTCATTTTTCTCGGGGAGCTTATTTTTAACGCACTTGGAATTACAGATGCCGACTTCCAAGTCGCAGGTGGATTGATTTTGCTGGGCTTGGCGGCCCGTGAGTTGCTCAATGTCGGCCCGCAGGCTCCTGAAGGCAGCGCCGATTTCGGAATCGTGCCGCTTGGGATGCCGTTAATCGCGGGGCCGGCATTGTTAACGGCACTGCTTGTTCTCGTCGATGCCGTAGGGCTGGTATTCACGCTGCTCGCGCTTTTGGTTAATCTCGCCTTGGTTGCATTAGCCTTCTGGAATGCGGACTGGTTCACGCGCTTGCTAGGCAGGCAAGGATTGCGCGCCATATCGAAAATTGTCGCGCTACTTCTTGCAGCAATTGCAGTCAGCTTGATCCGGCGCGGTTGGCAAGCCGCGTAAGCTCCGTGCGCGAGCCAGGATTAGCCTTATCCAAGAGACCGGAGCTTCCGGGCTCCGGCCCCGGCTTACATCAATTCAAAATCGCTCGAAGCTAAAAAGTCGATTCGAAACGCCCGCCGCTGGCAATATGCCGGCGTGCTGACGGCCAGAATTCCTTCAGCTCTGCACTTTTGTCGCCGGATTGGTAGCGTTTGTTAAGCTCCACCTCAATTGCCTTGATCTCATCCTGCTGAGGAAGTGGCATCCCGGAATAGATGTACGCGGGCACCTCGTTTCGTGTACGAGCCAACGGCACCGTGGCATAAAGATCCAATCGGCGCTGCTGGAGTTGTGCCGTCGTCCAATTCTTATAAGCGGGGCTTGCATGTCCCCACACGTCAGTAGTTCTCGCATATCGGTCGTAAGTATAGCCGCCTGTTACTGCGGGACCGGGCGGCGGCGCGGGTTGATCCGCACAGCCGATCAGGCTGGCGGCAAACGCTGCTAAAAATAATCTTTTCATAGGCTATGATTTTTTATACTCCCTTTCTACAGATGCACTTGCATCTTATTTAACCACATATGTCGCCAGCAGTCGCATCTTTCTTTTGCCTTTTAGCAATGGTGGCTTATTTTCCGAACAATCGAAGTCCAAGCAGCACCCGAAGGTCGATTCAGATGAACAAACTGAGCGCTTACCTCGGGTCGTTGACACACTGGCCTCTCTTGTTACCATCCTCGCTCGCATGAGATTTCCCTTACCGCTTACAGCAAAAATCGCGGCCTACGTGATTGGCCATAAGCTGCGTGGCACGAAGAAATTCGCCACAGTGCTTCAGCTCGAGCCGTTGCACACCTGCAACCTGACATGCACCGGTTGCGGACGGATTCGGGAATATTCCACGTCGTTGAAGGACATGATGAGCCTGGAAGACTGCCTGTCAGCATCAGATGAGTGCAATGCGCCAATGGTATCCATTTGCGGTGGCGAACCGCTCATCTATCCGCACATCGAGGCGCTGGTGGACGGCTTGCTCGCGCAAAAGCGGATCGTTTACATCTGTACCAATGCCATGTTCATGCGCAAGAAAATGCGCGAGTGGCTGGCCTCGGAATACCGAAAAGCGGACACCGGAAAGCGGAGAGACTTGGAAGAGAAAGTCCGGCTCCTGCAATCGAAGGGTCTGGTTTCGGAAAAAGACGCGGCGGAAATTCGCAAAGGTCCGAAGGATCCGGCGAAGCCGACGATCGCGCCAAGCAGGTGGATGTATTGGAACGTGCACGTCGACGGTCTTGAGCGAACGCACGACCTGATCGTGGAGCGCGAGGGCGTGTTCAAGGAATGCGTTTTGGCCATCAAAATGGCGAAGGTGCTCGGTTACCAGGTCGCGACCAATACAACGATCTACAAGGAAACCGATATGCAGGAGATCGAACGGATGTTCGATTATCTTTCCGATCTTGGCGTCGATGGTCATACCATCACGCCGGGTTATGAGTACGACGCCGCCAAGACAGACATGATCAATCGGCTCAATTTGCGTCCGGAAAACTTCTTTCTCACTCGCGCCATGACGATCCAAAAGTTTCGGAAAGTCGAGGAATGGATGAGGCGATACACCTTTTTCGGGACACCGGTGTATTTTGAATTTCTTGCGGGCAAACGCGATCTGACCTGTTCAGCGTGGGCAATCCCGACCCGTAACATCCGCGGCTGGAAAGGGCCCTGCTATCTGATGACCGATGGGCATTACTCGACCTACGCCGAGCTGCTGGAAAAAACGGAATGGGACCGGTACGGCGTCGTGAAAGGGGTGGCCCGCGACAGCCGTTGTGAAAATTGCATGGTGCATTGCGGTTACGAACCGACGGCGACGTTGGGCCTTCAGGCCGAGCGCGGGGACACTTGGAAAACGATCAAATTTAACTTTGGTGCGAAGCCGACACCTGCTGGCCGGGGCAGTGAGGTCTTCGCTTTTAACGGTGTTAGTTCAGGAAACGGTCATATCACCGGCAAGCGTGCAGAACCAACTGCGCAAGCATCGTAAGAGCCCGAGATGCCGGAATCGCCCAGAGAACTCATAGTCCTGCCAAGCGCGCGACCGGAAATATCCGAGGCCTACTTGCCGGAAGAGGGCGAGATTTCGCAGGTAATCACGCGGGCGCAAGACAACCTGCTGCGCCAGCAAAGGGTGGATGGCCATTGGTGCGGCGAACTGATTGTCGATAGCACCCTCTGCTCGGATTACGTGCTTTTCATGCACTGGTGCGGCGAAGTAGATGCTCAATTGCAACGGCGCTGCGTGCGTCACATTCTCAAACGCCAACTACCGGATGGCGGCTGGAACATTTATCATGGCGGCCCGAGCGAGATTAACGCATCGGTCAAAGCGTACTTTGCTTTGAAACTCGCCGGTTACTCTGTGGACGCGCCGTTTATGCTCGAGGCGCGTGCCAACATCATGCGACGCGGAGGCATTCCGCAGATGAACACGTTCAGCAAGCTTTATCTGGCGCTGCTCGGCCAATTCCCATGGCAATTTTTGCCAGCGATTCCGGTAGAGATGGTTCTGCTGCCCAGCTGGGCGCCATTTCACATTTACAAAATGTCGTCGTGGAGCCGTGCCATGCTTGTGCCGCTGGCGATTATCAATCACTTCAAACCGACCCGCGTTTTACCTGGCGACAAGCAATTACACGAGCTTTACCCGCTCGGCACAGAGCAGAGCGATCTGCGCTTGCCGAGAAGTGAGAAGTTCTGGACATGGCGCAATTTCTTTTTGCGAGTAGACGACGTATTTAAATTCTTGCGGCCGCTTCGCATTCGGCCGCTGCGACGGCGCGCGCTTGAAGAAGCGGAGCGCTGGATGGTTGAACGGATTGGTGACGGCAGCGATGGCCTCGCCGCTGTTTATCCAGCAATGCTGAATTCCATGATTGCATTGCTGGCCTTGGGTTACGCAAAAACAAATCCGGTTTACGCCAAGGCGGACAAAGATTTCAGGGGGCTGTTTGTCGATGACCCGGAAGATTTTCGCATTCAACCCTGCCTATCTCCCATTTGGGACACTGCCATTAGCGTCATCTCACTGGTGGAATCAGGCGTTTCACCCGAGCATCCCGCACTGCAGAAGGCTGCGGATTGGTTGATCGGGAAGGAAGTGCGGATCCGTGGCGATTGGGCGGTGAACAATCCGCATCCGGAAGCCAGTGGCTGGGCCTTCGAATACAACAACATTTATTATCCGGACACGGACGATACGGGGATGGTGCTGATGGCATTGCGGCTCGTCCAACCGAAAGACCGACAATCACTCAATGAGCTTTTTCGCCGGGCGCTTGGCTGGCAGCTCAGTTTCCAATGTCATGACGGCGGCTGGGGAGCGTTTGATAAAAACGTCACCACGCCGTGGCTGGAAGACATGCCGTTTGCCGATCACAATGCGATTCTCGATCCGACCTGCAGTGATCTCACAGCACGCACGCTCGAGCTGCTTGGTTACATTGGGTTCGATCGCAACGCCGAGTCTGTGCGGGACGCCATCAAATATCTGATCGACACTCAGGATGAAGACGGCTCGTGGTATGGCCGCTGGGGAGTAAATTACATTTACGGTACGTGGCAGGTGCTGCGCGGCTTGCGCGCAATCGGCGAAGATATGACGCAGGACTGGATACTGCGTGGCCGTGATTGGCTTGAGAGCTGTCAAAACAACGATGGCGGATGGGGGGAAACGTGCGGCACGTACGAAAATCCATCTACCAAAGGCATTGGCGAGAGCACCGCATCGCAAACGGCGTGGGCAATCATGGGCATCTGTGCATGCGGCGATCTCGATCAGCCAAGTATACAGCGAGGTTTGAGTTACCTGCTGCGCACTCAAAGGCCCGACGGCTCATGGGATGAAGAGCAAATCACTGGCACAGGGTTTCCAGGCGTGTTCTACTTGAAGTACGACATGTATCGCCAGAATTTCCCGCTGCTGGCTCTCGCAACGTACCTGAACTACCGCAACGGTCTGGGCACGCGCGCAGGCTTTTATCGCTGTGAGGGAGGTCAGGCTGCCAGCCTGACTCGGCCGGCGGGCTGCTAGCCTGCGGAATATTTCAGTAATCGATCAGGCTGGCAGCCTGATCGCCGAGTCAGCCAGGCGGGCTAACTCCCAAAAATAAAACCTGCCGTGACGCGTAATTCGATCTAACTGTATAGATTATGGCTTACGAACTACCTAAATTACCTTATGCGTACGATGCGTTGGAACCGCATATCGATGCGCGCACGATGGAAATCCATTACACCAAGCATCACCAGGCTTACGTCGACAACGTCAACAAGGCGATCAAAGGCAAAGCCGATCTCGAAAAGAAATCGGTGGAAGATTTGATTAGTGATCTCAAATCGGTGCCGGAAGACATTCGCACAGTGGTGCGCAACAATGGCGGCGGCCACGCCAATCATTCATTCTTTTGGAAAATTATGGGGCCGAATGCAGGCGGCGAACCGAAGGGCAAGCTCGCCGGCGACATCAAATCGACCTTCGGCAGCTTTGATGATTTCAAAGAGAAATTTGCCGACGCCGGCGTAAAGCGATTCGGCAGCGGCTGGGCGTGGCTGATTAAGAATAAAAATGGAAAACTCGAAATTATTTCGACGCCGAATCAGGACAACCCGCTCATGGATGTGAATAATCTTTTTCCTGGAACACCGATCCTTGGTGTGGATGTTTGGGAGCACGCCTATTACTTGAAATATCAAAACAAACGCCCCGATTATCTTAAAGCGTGGTGGAACGTTGTGAATTGGGACGCGGTCGCGAAGAATTACTAAGCGCAGAGCGCTGCGGATTCGCTTCTGGGTAGCGCACGCGTCTCCCGTGCTGGCGAGCGCGTCCTCGCGATCGTGGACTTTCTTTTTGAGTTCGTTACCGGCAGGGGTAAACAAACAGTCCAACAAAGATCGTTCGGCGTGACGCCGAAACCAGCACGCGAGACGCGTGCGCTACCCGAGCATGGCTTACCTTAACGAAAATTATCTAAAGCTTCAGGCCGGATATCTGTTTCCGGAAATCGCACGGCGAGTGCGCGAATTTTGCCAAGCGAATCCGAAAGCGGCCGAGCGGCTGATTCGATGCGGGATTGGTGATGTCACCGAACCGCTACCTCGCGCGGCGATTGATGCGATGAAGAAGGCTGTCGAAGAGCTCGGTGTTCGCGAGACGTTTCATGGCTATGGTCCCGAACAAGGCTACGAATCTCTAAGATCGGCAATCGCGAAGAACGATTATCGCGACCGCAACATCGAAGTCGCCGACGACGAAATTTTTGTCTCGGACGGATCAAAATGCGATTGCGGCTATATCCTCGACATACTCGGCGACCAAAACAAAGTCGCGGTTCCTGACCCCGTCTATCCGGTGTATGTCGATACAAATGTGATGGCCGGCCGCACAGGCTGCGGCAGGAAGGACGGCAGCTACGAAGGGATCGTCTATTTGCCCTGCACCGCTGAAAACAATTTTGTGCCCGATCCGCCACGCGAACACGTGGATCTGGTTTATCTTTGTTTTCCCAACAATCCGACCGGTGCGGTCGCATCGCGCGGGCAGCTATCGCGTTGGATCGATTATGCGCGTGAGCACGACGCGCTTTTACTCTTTGATGCTGCTTACGAAGCGTACATTTCCGATCCGGACATTCCGCACTCAATTTTCGAAATGCCCGGCGCGCGCGAGTGCGCAATTGAGTTGCGCAGTTTTTCCAAGAACGGCGGCTTCACCGGTGTGCGTTGCGGGTTTACGGTGATGCCGAAGTCCGTGCTCGCGCGGACTGAGAACGGCCGCCGACTGCCACTGCACCCGCTTTGGCAGCGGCGCTGGAGCACCAAATCCAACAGCGTGAGTTATCCCGTGCAACGCGGTGCCGAGGCGTTGTATTCGCAAGAAGGTCGTAAGCAAGTGCGGGAGCTCATCGAGCACTACATGGGAAATGCAAAACTTCTTCGCAACGCAGCCCTCGATTCTGGGCTGGAAGCTTTTGGCGGAGTAAACGCGCCGTACATCTGGGTGAAAACGCCTGATGGACTTACGAGCTGGCAGATGTTCGATCGAATGCTGTGCGAGCTGAACGTGGTGATTACGCCGGGTAGCGGGTTTGGCGCGCAAGGGGAAGGTTACTTTCGTATTTCGGCATTCAACAGCCGACAGAACGCTGAGGAAGTAGCTCGTCGTCTGAAAATGCTCCACTAATGTTGCATGCTGTAACATCGAGAATTTCGCCGCGCAAAACGGTTACACACCCTTGTCGATGCTGTAGAGATGCGTAGAGTGCGCAGAGTTTTTTTGGGACATCACGAGTGCCGGATCGAAAACAAAATCTGCCGCAGCTTTATCGTTTTTGTTTCCTGATGCTGGGGGACTCGAGCAAAGCGCAGGAAGTTTTTCACACCACGTTGCGCGAGGCGACACTGCGAGCTGCGCAGGGACAACTGCCGAAGGAACCGTTTTGGCTCTTCCGTGACGCGCGCTGGCGGTGTTTGCAAGCAACCCAAGCTGAACTGCAACCAGAGCCGCTCAAACTCGAGGAGCATGATCTGGCTCCACAGGCTGCGTCACAGATCGAACGGCTTGACTCCTCGCAGCTGGCGATTTGGATCTCCAGCGCGCCCGAGCCTCAGAGGACCGCGCTGGCGCTTTTTTATCTCAACGAATTTGATTACGGCGAAATTCTGGACCTCGCCGAACTCAAGCTTGCCGAGCTTTCCCGGTTTCTGGCGCAGGGGCGCCGGCAGCTGCAGGCATGGCTGAACGCAAAATTTCCTGAATCGCGCACCGTATGAAAGTGCCGAAGTTATCGCGCGGACAACGTGCTCTCTTGAATTGCGCCCCTTTCAACCAGGAGAGGTCGACTGATCGCGCCATGCGCTCGACCGTGGCTCGTGCAGCGGGCTCTGTTGAATTAGCCGGTCAACAAAACTTCGATCGCGCTGTCGCCGAGCTGGTTCGTCTCATTCCAGTTCCGCCAGAAACCGCCGAATGGTTTTTGGAAGAAGATCTGGCCGTTGGTTCGAAGTTGACGTGGAAAAAAATGGTGCGCAATCCCGCCGTGGTTGCGATCAGCATCGCAGTCGTGGTGATCGCCGGGGTCTTTGTGTTTCAGCTGCTTGGACGTTTAAATGATTTTCCGGGATCGGCGACCGCTCGGAAATTATTAACTGTCGCTGGCTCGACGCGCCCCGTGATGCTCGATCCGGTAAGCACTGAAGCGGGTACATTAAGTGATTTATTCTTCATGAAACACGGGCTGGAACATTACGATGTCCCAGAGGAATTCGCCGATTTTCGCACAATAGGCTGTCGTGTTTTCGACGATGAGGAATCGCGTCGTGTTGCCCAGATCTGGCTTGCCGAGAAACGGATGCAGCTATTTCTCTTTCCCGCGGAGCGGGATGCAAAAACCGGCGCGGTGCTGCGGTTTCCCGGATGGCGCTATATCCATCAGGAAGGCTGGGCCGGCGCAGTGACCGAACATAACGGCGTCTGCTTCATGGCGGCGATCCGCGGCGGAGAAAAAGAGCTCGCAGCGTATCTGCCGAACAAGCAATAGGTCGGCTCCATTAAGCCGTGCACCTAAATTGTAGGGCAGGCGCTCCGCCTGCCGGGTTTTGGAATGTCAAGCGAAGCGCTTGCCCTACAACGGACAGCAGCAGCATCGATCCGGTGCGCTGCGTTGACACGGCGCGCCCTGCGATTGACCTTTGTCGCCGCAAATTTCGCCAGGGTAGCTCAGTGGTAGAGCAGGGGACTCATAAGCCCTTGGTCGGGAGTTCGAATCTCCCCCCTGGCAGGTTATCTTATTTCCGATCGCCGATTGCCGATTTTCGATTTCGCGCGCGTAGCGCGCTTTGGAGTGCGATGAGTGCTCGCATCGCTTTCCTTCTTGTTGCTCTGGCTAAACTTAGCGAAACCCACTAATCCCGGCATTCAAATGAGCAATGCAAGAAATTCTCTTGAAAAACTCTTCGCTCGCGGAAATTCCTACTGGCTGACGCGTTTCGTGATTCTGCGTTTGCTTGGATTTGTTTATGCGGTTGCGTTCCTGGTTGCTGTAGAGCAACTGGTCCCTCTGGTTGGAGAGCACGGATTAACACCGGCCAATCATTTTCTTGCGAACGTCCAAGAGCAACTCGGCTCGCCAACTGCAGGATTCCTGCGAGTGCCGACCCTCTTTTGGTTTGGCATTTCCGATAATGCATTGTTGATCTTCTCCTGGATTGGGTTCGGCTTGTCACTGGTTGTTCTTGGCGGCTACGCCAACGCACTTCTACTGGCGATACTTTGGGCGATGTACATGTCGATCGTGCACATCGGACAGATCTGGTACGGTTACGGCTGGGAGATTCAACTGCTTGAGACCGGCTTCTTGTCGATCTTTCTTTGTCCATTACTCGACGGACGGCCATTTCCGAAGTGCCGGCCGCCAATCCTGGTTTTCTGGCTGTTTCGCTGGCTGGGATTTCGGATCATGATCGGCGCAGGTTTGATCAAACTGCGCGGCGACCCGTGCTGGCGCGATCTCACTTGCCTTTCCTATCACTATGAAACGCAGCCGATACCTAGCCCGATCAGCCGCTACCTACACTTTGCGCCGCTGTGGTTCCACAAATTTGAGACGGCATGGAACCATTTCATTGAGCTCGTCGTGCCGTGGTTTTCGTTTGGACCGCGCCACGCGAGACACGTCGCCGGCGTCTTACTTGTCACGTTCCAAATATTTCTCATCGTCAGCGGCAATCTTTCGTTCCTCAATTACCTCACGATCATACCGTTTCTAGCGTGCTTTGATGACACTTTCCTACGCCGCTTTCTACCGGGCGTACTAGTGAGGCGCGCCGAGCGAGCGGCTGAAGAATCGGAGCCATCGCGCATCAACAACACGATCGCAATCGCTTTATCAATCGTGGTTGTTTATCTGAGCGTCGCACCGGTGCTGAACCTTGTTTCTGGCCGGCAACTAATGAACTACTCCTACGATCCGCTCGATCTCGTGAATACTTACGGCGCATTTGGCAATGTCGGGCGGGAACGCGACGAAATTATTTTTGAGGGAACGGACGACACGCTGATCACCGGCGATACCAAATGGAAGGAATATGAGTTCAAAGCCAAGCCGGGTGATCCTAACCGGCGACCGCCGTTCGTCGCGCCGTACCAACCGCGGATCGACTGGCAAATCTGGTTCGCTGCAATGGCTTCACCCGCAGAGTATCCGTGGACGCTGCACTTTGTCTGGAAACTTCTGCATAACGATCGCGGCACACTCTCGCTGCTGGCGAATAATCCGTTTCCCGACGCACCGCCTCATTACATTCGAGCGCGACTTTATCGTTATCAGTTCGCGCCGATTGGCGAGAAAGCGTGGTGGAAACGCGAACGGATTGGCGAATGGTTGCCCGCTCTCGATGCAAACGATCCCCAGTTTCAGCGCTTGCTCGAGGCGATGGATTGGTCGGATTGAAGATCGAAAATCGTCGGAAACGACACGCTGATAATGAACGCTGTTTCAGCAATCAGCTCAGATTCTTTAAAGCGAATCGCTGATCCCGCGTCGCAGTTCCACCCCCATTACTTGTCCTACCGGAATCGCGAGATCACGAAACAGGAACTGGTTGGGCGCCTGCCGCACGTGGCGATGCTTGGCGACAGCGTCTGCATGGGTATATACATTTCGTCGCCTTGGAGCACATTCTGGCGCGCGCGCACCTGTCGCGGAAGAAATTGGTTTGCCGATGCTGGTTATCCGCACCCCGGCATTCGCAGCGTTTCCAAAAGGCTGGAGGAGATCACGCCTTTTGTTGTCACCCAATATGCGGGCATCGGCGCGATGGTTGATTATGAGGGATGCCGACTAAACCTTTTTCGGCGCGTGCTCGGGACGCACAATTTTTCCGGGCAAATCAGTCAGCTGTTGCGAGCGAAGCGTTTTCCCGATCTCATTTTGATCTCAATCGGACACAACAATGTCGATTGGGCATGGCGATGTCCGCCTGATGAGTTGAATGCACCGGAGGCACGCCTGAATGATCAATCCAGACAGGTCCGACAAAATTACATGCGTGAGCTGCGCCGCTTGCTCGGACACGCGCAAGTCCAGAAGCGTCGCGTGGCCGTTGTGGTGTTCGGGCTGATCAATTTCGAATCATATTTCCAAGGCCGCGAGGCCGTCGAACGTCTTCGAGAATCGGACAGACGCCGGTATCCGCATCTGGAAACGACTTACAAATACTTCATTTCGTTTCATCCAGCTTACCGGCGCAACTTGATACGTCTGGCTTCAATGGTGAACGAAGATCTGCGCGGAATGGTCGCGGATTTGAATCGCGAACTTGAGAACACGGGAAATGTCCAATTGCGATATTCCCACGCCCTAGCGACAACGGACCTCAGCCGCGCGCAATTGCTCCATCCGATCGACGGCTGGCATGCATCAGTCGAAGGCCACAATGTGCTGGCTGAGGCAGCATTCAGCGACCTGGGACCAAGCTTGGAATTTCTTGAAATCGCAACGCAACGCTGAGGTGGAAACGCGTTCTCCGAACGCGCAGTAAATTTGGCGTCGTCTTCGGAGAAGCCGATCCACCTCGGCTGCAGCTACAAATCACCGCGTTCCTTCAGCCGGACGATCGTTTCGCGCATCATGCGATAGCCGAAATGACCCTGCCGAACGCGCAACAGTTCCGAGCCGTCCCATTTTCGCTGGATCGCCTCGATTTGCTCGGCTGGCGCGATCGAATCGAATTCACCGGTTACGAACAGAACGCGAGCAGAATCACAAAGCGGTTGATTATGCAACGGTGAGCTCAGATGAAAATGACGAGCGACCAGGGCCGGCTCGATATTAGCTTGACGCAACTCCCGCCTGATGCGCCGTCCCGCAGGACTCGTCCAGATCGCGTGTTCGATGTTCACGATCGGCGCCATCAAAGCAACAAAACGAAGATCGCGTTCAACCATCGCGAGCAATGCGCCGATCCATCCGCCGTAACTCGTGGCGACCACACCGAACTCGCAGCAGCCGCGTTGGCGCAGTGCGCTCGTTAACTGGCGCAACTCGATTACGCCCTGACGCAGCCCTTCGGCGTTGCGAATAAGATCGCATGTGATCGCAAGTTCGCCGTTCCAATAACCGCGCGGGACACGCGAAAAGTGATACGGCAGATGAACAAAGCACACATTCCAGCCAAGCTCGTTAAAGTGTGTTGCGCACCGATGTTGTCCGACGCGACTGGTCGACATCAGTGCGTGTAGAAGGAATATCGTCGGCGCGCCGATGCCTTTTGGGCCGGGAAGAAAATCCGCGTGAGCAACATTGTTAATTGGAAACTGCGTCTTGATTGGGCTAGTCCATCTCAGACTTGTGACACCTGAATCAGCTATGACATCGGTCGCGGCGCCATTCGCACGCGAGGCCGAACGAAATGGATCGATGCCGTCCGGCGCGGCATAATATTCCTGCGCGGTAAGCCGTTCGCATTCTTCCACGTATCGCTCCATTTCTTCACGGCTGTGTCCGTTCAGCCGGTGCCGGAAGTGGAGCAAATTGAACGATGCGCAAATGAGTGAATCGATGGCACCTGAAGCAAAACGCCGCAACGGGTCGCCGGCAATTGTAGGGCAGTCGCTTCGGTTGCTCCCGATCGGTCCGGCAACCGGTGCGCTTGTCCTACAGCGGCGCATGCGGTCTCGCGGCGAGTGGGGGAGATCATCAGCGGTGAGCCGAAATTCCTGGCGCAATTGCGCGTAAAGATTTTTGAACGCGGACGTCAGCTCGGATTCAATCCGCTCGCGCGCCTCTGATTTTTGCAGCTCTGGGAAATGTGAGATTGGATGTCCAAATGCGATCCAGATCGGCGTGCGGCGCAGCGGCAACCACTGTCTCGGAGAATAAAACCGATCACTGCCAAGAATCACGCACGGCAAAATCGGAACGCTGGCGATGTGCGCAAGGGTCGCTGCACCCGGTCGAAGCGGTGCGCCTTCGAGTAGCGAATGTATGCCATCACGAATCCCGCCCTCGGGAAAAAGACCGACGACGCGTCCACCTTTTAGTCGCTCGATGGCGGTGCGGATAGTTTTTCGATCAGCCCGATCTCGCTCTGCCGGGAACGCATCGATCGCTCGCAAGAGAAATCCGACGATTGGGGGCCGAAAAAATTCCGCCATCGTCATCCAATCGATCTTTCGCGGCACCGCTAACGATATGAGGAATGGATCGAAATGACTGATGTGATTTGCCGCCAGCAAGAATCCGCCGCTGCGATTCGCATTTTCGGCCCCCAGCAGGCGAACACGTGCGACGCAGCCAAACATTAGTTTCACCAACAGTCTGCTAGCGCGATAAGGTACCGTTTTGATTTCCACGTTGCGAGTTTTTCGCTGCTTTAGTGTGATCGGAAAGCTATTTTTTTTCAGGCTGATTCCTTTTTTTAACGTGGTATCATAGTTGGCGGTTCCACCATTTTGGGTCAGAGCTATGAAACCGAGGAGTCCTTCCACGGACAAGGGGCGATTCCCGCAGACGGACTACTTTTTTCATTCCGGTTTCGGTCAATGGCATGGCGGATATTTTTCTCCTTACGATGGAGAGGACAGATCAGGATCCAGGAATTTTTACAATCTTGGGCGCGAATACCGGCTCGAAGCGGCGCGGGAACGGGCGAAAGAGATGGCGGTGTTTGCGTTGATTATTCTGACCTCCGCATGGCCGGTGCTCTACATGGTTGTCACAGTGGTGAAATTACTGAGCAAAGGTCGTCCGTAGCTGCCTCTTTAGTCCCGAACTGCACCGCATTCTGATCTGCGCGACTGATAAAGTTCTGGCGAACAACAACACGCTAGTGCGATTTCGGCCAGCGAAATTCATCGCGATATTCCGGCGTCTGCTCCGGCGCGAAGCCGTGGCGAGTAGTGTTTTCGGTTACCACTCGCGGTACGAGAAAGTTCAGGAGATAATCTTCGCCACCGGCCTTGGTGCCGCCGCCGCTCATTTTGAATCCGCCAAAGGGATGACGCCCAACAATGGCACCGGTGCACGTGCGATTGATGTAGACGTTTCCGGCCTGCAGTTGCGCTTTGACGCGCTCAATGTTGTCCGGGCTGCGTGAGAGGAATCCCGCCGTTAACGCGTAATCGGTGCCGTTCGCGACTTCGAGCGCTTCATCGAGATCGCGCACTTTTAACACACTCAGCACCGGGCCAAAGATTTCTTCGCGCGCAATGCGCATGTTTGGTTTTACACCGGTGAAAATAGTCGGCGGAATAAAGTACCCTTTGGGTGGCAGATCTTTGGCTTGATAAGCCAGCGTCGCCTCGCTTTTGCCCACCTCGATGTAATCCAGAATGCGCCGGTAAGCCGCTTCATCGATCACAGGCCCGACCATGATCCCCGCTTCTTCCGGATTACCAACGCGCAGACTCGCTGCGGCTGGAATCAAACGTTCCATCACTCGATCGTAATTTTCCTCAAGAAGAATCAGACGCGACAGAGCAGAGCACTTCTGTCCCTGATAACCGAACGCGGAATAGATGGAGTAGCCAATTGCTTCACCAACATCGGCGTCGGAGTCCACGATCATCGCATTCTTACCGCCCATCTCGCAAATGACTCGCTTTAGCTCGCGTTGACCGGGTCGAGTGATGCCGGCCGACTCCCAAATTTTTAATCCCACTTCGCGCGACCCAGTGAAGGCGATCAAATCGACATCTTTATGGTCGACGAGGTGGGCTCCGATCACAGAGCCGTGGCCCGACAGGAAATTCAAAACGCCTGGTGGAACACCAGCCTCCTCGAAGACCCGCATGAGCATGGCGGCGCACACGATCGATTGCTCGGACGGTTTCATGATCACCGTGTTACCCGTTACGACCCCGGCCGATGCCATTCCACACAGGATGGCGATCGGAAAATTCCACGGCGCAATGACGAACGCGACGCCACGAGCCCAATAGTGGTGGTAGCTTTCCTCGCCGGGAACCCTTTGTGTAAGCTTAGGGCGGCCGAGACGGCGCATCTGCTCCGCGTAAAAGCGGCAAAAATCGATCGCTTCGCGGATATCGGCATCGGCTTCATTCCACGGTTTGCCCACTTCGAAGACTTCAACCGCCGAGAGTTCGTATCGCCGCCGTTCCAAAATATCGGCGGCGCGCTCGAGCAAGCGCGCCCGTT
>Ga0065715_10088924_pt1 | contig 28459 bp, 30 predicted proteins | sample MisBulReplicate1_FD_59102 | JGI IMG/M metagenome (GOLD analysis project Ga0065715, IMG submission 59102) | Miscanthus rhizosphere microbial communities from Kellogg Biological Station, MSU, sample Bulk Soil Replicate 1 : eDNA_1 v2 (version 2) | ecosystem: Host-associated > Plants > Roots >...
GTCGGTAGCGAAGGTCAAAGGCAACCTAAAGCTCGCGGCACAAAACTGTCACTGGGAGGACAGCGGTGCTTTCACGGGCGAGATCAGTCCGAAGATGCTGTCGGAACTGGGTTGCGAATTCGTTATCGTGGGTCACTCCGAGCGGCGGCATGTCTTGCATGAAGACGATGATATGATCTCTCGAAAGCTCAGCCCAGTAATGGCCCACGGGATGCGTGTAATTCTCTGCGTCGGTGAAACGCTAAGTGAACGGCAACAAGAAATAACCGACGAAATCATCATCCGACAATTGCACTCCGCGTTGAAGGAGCTGAGCAAAAGTGCTATTACAAGGGTCGAAATTGCCTATGAGCCGGTTTGGGCCATTGGCACGGGTCACAACGCATCTTCACACCAGATTAGCGCCGTGCACAGCCGAATTCGCGAATTCCTCACGGGTTCCTTTGGTGATTCCGGCCGTAGCGTACGCATTTTGTACGGTGGCAGCGTGAAACCTGAGAATGCTTCGATCTTGGCGCAGATTGATGAAGTGGATGGATTACTAGTAGGCGGCGCAAGCTTGCACGCGGAAACGTTTATGCCGATCGTATCGGCATTCATAAAAAACTGAAGCCAGATGATTATTGCAGTCACGATTATTCACGTCATCGTCAGTGTCGGTTTGATCCTGGTGGTCTTGCTACAGACAGGGAAGGGTGCGGAGGTCGGCGCGGTATTCGGCGGGTCGAGCGCCACGATCTTCGGCAGCAGCGGAGCAGGCAACTTCTTAACTCGACTAACAACCGGAATGGCGATTGTATTTATGATCACGTCCCTCACACTCGGCTACTTTGCCGGAAGGAGGCCATCGTCATCCATCTTCGATACCAGGACTCCCGTGACGGAGCCGCGTCCGGCGGCGCCGTCGGACGCGGCGAAACAGCAAAGCGCTCCATCCGGAAGTCCACAACCTGCAGCGCCGGAAACTGCGCCAGCGAAATCACCCACACCTTAACACCTCGCGAGGGTGGCGGAATCGGCAGACGCGCTAGTTTGAGGGGCTAGTGCTCGAAAGGGCGTAGGGGTTCAAATCCCCTCCCTCGCACCACTTCCAAAAAATTTTCAGCTCGCTTTTGGACCAGCTTCGTTTTCGTCGGGTTAGTTGAAATCCGTATTGTGAAGCTGCCATTTTTGTCACGGCCAGTTCGGAGGTGTCGATTTTTGACCAGAATGTTTTGGGTGCTCTGCGACTTTTAACTCCAAAGGCAGCGAAATATCACCAGTTACGTCGCGCTATTTTCTGGCATACCGCTTGCTTAAGTTTTGCGCGCTTAGGGAGTGGAATCGATGAAAAAACCCGACACAGCCATAAAGCTTTTGACCCTAGCCGAAGCCGCGACAATTCTCAAAATCTCCAAACGAACGCTGCACCGCATGATACAGAATCGGCAGATTCCGGCGTTCAAAGTCGGTGGGCAATGGCGTATTCTGGAAAGCCGCTTTCAAGAATGGGTTGAAGAGGAAGAAAACACGACCCCCAAGGCCGGCTGATAGAGAGACCTATCGTATTGGCAACTCCACGACGAACTTAGTTCCCTTTCCAAGCATACTGTCGACTCTTACACTGCCCCCCAGCAAGTCAGTAAAAGCTTTCACTATATAAAGGCCCATTCCAATCCCGCTTTGGGTTCGAGTTCGCCCGGAGTCAACCTGCCAAAACTTATCGAACACAAATGGCAGTTGGTCAGGCGCAATGCCGATCCCCGTATCTTTCACGTCAAAAATCATCTTCCCGTGTTCAGATTCATGCCGCGCCGATATCCAAACTTCACCGTCGTCGGTGAACTTAACTGCATTATTGATGAGATTCAGTAGGATAATCTTTAGTTTGCCTGGGTCCGAGATCACCACGGGCATTGATGCCGGGTAATCCCATTTCAAAGCTATATGCGAGTTGATGATGGTTCCCTCGCAGTTTTGCCGAAGTTCATCGAGAAATTCCGACAGCACCAACTCTTCGCGACGAATAGTTACCGCTCCAGTTTCGACGCTCGCTGATTCGAGTATCACATTGACTATATTCTCCAAGTGTTTAGTTTGCTGCAAAATCTTTGTCACTGCTAGCTCTTGATCTTGATTGATCTCGCCGAGGGCAGCGCTTTTCAGGGCTTGGCTGTAACTCGCGATGACGGTGAGCGGGGTTTTGAGCTCATGGGATAAAATATTCAGCAGTTCCGTTTTCGCTTGGCTCCGCTGCTCAGCTCTCTCCGTCAAAAGTCGTTCAGATCGAACCAGCTGCGCAAAATGACCATAAAAAATTCCCACGATCGTCAAAAAAACGAGCTGAAGATAACTTCCCGAATCGTGATCTGTTGCGTCGAAGAAAAATGCGGCGTAGACAAACGGTGCCGCGAGCGAAATGATCGCTATGACGCGAGGGTTTTCAAAAATAGCACAGATAAGAATCAGCAGAAAATAAGCGAGATACAAGTTCGTTTCCGCTTGGCCGTTGACCATCAGAGACGCAGTTAAAACCACGCTATCCAACGCAATGAGCCAAACATTAAATTTGAGCTGGTGAAAACGAGACTCGTCGACGAAGTATAAGCCGATATTCGACAGAGCATACAGTCCCACCGCCAAGCCGACGAGAAACGGCAAAGGTATCGGCGCGGCACGAAATAGGACCAGCGAGCAACTGATCAACACTACCGGCCATCGAATCACAATGATGGTGGATTTGTTGCGCAAACCCGACGGGCTGTTCGACGCTACTGTGCCTGTTGCGAGTTCATTTTTGCGGTCGTAGCGCATCCCCTTACTCAAAGCGCGGCTGCCGGGTTCCGTGATGGCCTGCATACTGTTTCTTACTCTGTGTGAAATTTCCTTAACGAGAACTTTTTACGTCCTTGCTGGCAAATCCGTAGTTTTCCCAATTTTTTAGTACTCGCTCTTGCAAATCGGCAGGCCAGAGATTTTCGAAGCTCGCTTTCTCCGGGATGCTTTCGCGAGGCCAGTCTTTCGGCCATGTGCAGTCGAAGATCACACCCGCCGCATCGCCGATCAACCTTTCCTTGGGCGCCAAGAATGGCAGCAGCACCGGAAACCCAGGAATATGCGGCACGTGATGAATGCCATTGACAGGATGACATTTGGTGGTGATGGCGTGCAGCACCGCATCCATATTTGTCGGATCGACATCAGCCTCGACAACCACTATGTAATACACAAACAGTCCAGGTTTGGTGGCCCAAACAGCATGAGCGACCCGCCGGGCGAAGTTGATGAACGGAACTTCAGTTGACACGACGCACATGTGGCCAACCCCGAACGGAGGACAGAATACTCCTTTGACGGGTAACCCAAGTTTTCTTAGTTCGGCATAAATTTCGGCCCCTTTGATCAATGCAGTGGCGGTCTGTCCTTCGTGCACGGGCATTCCCATATTAGAGAAGGGTAAAATCGGACTATTGCGGTAAGTAATGGCCGTGATCTTTAGAATCGGCTTCGGCGAGGACTTACCCGCTTCATAGCCCATATACTCGCCGAACGGCCCTTCAATCCGCCGCTCATGCGGCAACACTTCTCCTTCGATAACAATTTCCGCAGAAGCCGGAACTTCAAGATCTACAGTTTCGCACTTCACGAGCGGTATCGGCGCCCCCTGCAATGCGCCCGCGACATCAACCTCGTTGACATAAGGCGGCAACATCACGCAGCTCACCAACGGTATGACTGGCTGGCCGCCAATCGCCACCGCCACCGGCATTGGCTTATTCATCCCTTCATACTTTTGATAAATTTGTCCGATATGCTGTTGTGCTGGAAACAAACAGCCCAGCGTGTTTCGATCGTGAACCATCAGACGGTACATGCCCCAATTTACCCATGAACTGTCCGGATCTTTGGTTATGACGGTGTGCCACGTCCCAATGTATCGGCCGCCGTCGCCACCATGGATCAGAGGAATTGGAAACTTAAGCACGTCGACGGCCTCACCCAGATCGATATTCTCTTTGCATGGTCCGCTCTTCACCAAAATCGGTGCTATAAGCTTTTCTTTGCGTTTCAAGTAAGTCGACATAATTTCTTGAGGACTTGATGTTGGCGGCATATGCATTGCCAAGGCAGTGCGGGCGAATAAGCCATGCCCCGGATGTTTACTCGGTCCGAGCGGAGCGCCTAGGGCACGAAAGCCTTCCGGATAGCCTTTCACGTTTTCAAACAAAGCTGCGGGCGCACCTAAATCATAAACTCGACGAGTAATTGCGCCCATTTCGAGGTTCCAATCCACTTCGGCACCGATCCGCTGCACTTCGCGATACTCTTCGAGAATGTCGAGATAGTCTCTGAGATCGTCAATCTGCATAGCCACTCTCCTACTCGGGTATTTGTATAAACACCTGGGGTCAAATGGTGGGCACGTCCATGTGGTTATACCAAACCCAAGTCTTCGATGAAAAGCAATTTGATCCCTTGCTTGAAGCTGCAAGGCAAAAAAAACATGGACAACTTTGGTGTCGTGAATTATAGTTCAGAATTCATTCAGTCTCACAAAAAAAGGGGGGGATTTATGGCCGAAACCAACAGACCATCGGGTTTACCGGCAGACGTCGGAGCGTATCTCGGACCTGGCACTAAAATTAACGGTAAGTTACATTTCGACGGGCAAGCCACGATTGATGGCGACGTCGAGGGCGAGATCGTTGCCCAAGGTCATATAACCGTTGGTCAACAGGCCACTGTCAAAGGAAAAATCTCTGCCGCCTCGATTCTCGTTCAAGGAAAAGTTATGGCAGATGTAGCGGCTGAGAAGAAGCTCGAAGTTCAACCGCCTGGATCGGTCGTGGGCGATGTGACCACGCAAAGCCTAGTAATCGGTGATGGCGCGATCCTCGAGGGTCACGTTTCGATGAAAAAGACCGAGGGACGGGTATTGCCGCTTCGTCAAGAGCCAAAGAAGGAAACGGCGTTATGAGCGATTTCCGTCGATAGATTTTCACAATTTCTGCCTGATCAGATCCGGTTCCACTTAAAAAAAGGCTCGTCTTTGACGAGCCTTTTTTTATGCCGGCATTCAAGTTTAATTTCCGTGTCGCTTGTTATCATTAGGCGAACCCACGCGTGATCTCGACCTCCCATCAACGAAATCTCATTGCTCACACAATGGTGGCCGCTTCAAAATCATTACATGACGCCAATATTTAAACGCTTCCTTACAACGCTGAACGCGGCGCATGGTCAGGAGTGGCATCAAAAGCCGGTTCATCGTAAAGTAGCCCGGGGATAAATTGATAACTGCGTTGCAGTCCCGCTAAGCTTTGTCGAAAGGAAATTTTCACGATGATTATTGATTGTCACGCACATCTGGTTCCGAAGAGCTGGTATCATCCCAAGTCGCCGCGCTCGATTTTCGATATTGATGAGCTGTTCAGGCAACAGGATCAATCTGGGGTAAGTCTTACGGTGTTCGGCAACAACTGGATTCGCTCACCGGATGGCTACGATCCATTAAAAGTCGTTCAGGAATTTAATCAGCACGCCGCCGAGCTAACGGCTAAGCATCCCAAGCGCTTGCTCGGGCTAGCCTGCTCCGTGCCATACGATAATGACAAAATTCTCAAGGAGACTGAAAAGGCGATTCGCGAGTACAAGCTCAAGGGTATTATGATCGGGTCAAGCACCAATGGTGAGTATCTCGATTCGCCGCGCGCTACGCCATTCTTTCAACTGGTCAACGAGCTCGACGTGCCGCTCTTCGTGCACCCGCCAAAATTTACCATCGGCAATGAAAAGATGGAAATTCTGCGCTTACCGGAAATGCTCGGTCGACCGTTCGACACCACTTTGGCCTTAACCCGATTTATTTTCACGGGCGGTTTTGAAAAATTTCCCAAGCTCAAGATGATTTGTGCTCACGTGGGCGGCGCCCTGCCGATGCTTCCGGGGAGATATGGCTTTGGTTACGAGTTGAGGAAAGATGATAGCTTCGGACCCTGGGAACCTGATGTGATGACCCGGCCGCCAGCAAGCTATATGAAGCAACTCTATTTCGACACGGTTTGCTATCATCCGCCTGCAGTTCAATGCGCCATCGATACGGTTGGCATCGATCACGTCGTGTTTGGCAGCGATTCGCCCCCGGTGCCGCTTCCGCTCGCCCGAGCCGTCGATACAGTTAACCAATTGAAGATCGCGGAGGAAGATAAGCAAAAGATCTTCGGTGACAATGCGGCAAAGCTTCTCAAGCTAGCCGCTTGATAGGCGGCTTGCATGTGCGCTTAAGAGAATCATTACCATGGCGAGACAGCTAGGGCCGGGTGACAAATTTCCCGAATACCTTGTACCCGTCGTCGGTGATCGAAGCCTGCAGCTTCCGACCGATCTTCGTGGAGACTATGCAGTCATTCTATTTTATCGCGGCATCTGGTGACCCTACTGTGTTCGGCAGGTCGCCGATTATCAGGCCCATACCGAAGAGTTCAAACAAGAGAATATCGATGTCGTTGCACTTTCTGTCGATCCTTTGGACAAGGCGCAAGAGATGGTCGAGCGCACTGGTGCACCTTTCCCATTGGCTACGGGTTAAAAGTGCCGGAGGATGCCGAAAAGATCGGGGCATATTGGGAAGAGCGTCGCGGCATCATTCACGCGACCGGCTTTACCGTCGGGCCGGATCGTAGAATTCTGCAAGCCTGCTTTGCGACCGGACCCCATAGGCCGAATCGGTGCAGCCGATGCATTGAGTTCGATCAGGGGAGCTAAGCGCAGAAAGGCACAGAGCGGTAGCTAAGTCTGAATTAGAATCCGGTGCCGACAAGCTTTCCGATCACCCGTAGCGCCCGTTCGATATCTGCCCGGTCGACATCGAGATGAGTCACCATGCGGACACGGTGCGCGTCGACAGGACCGGCCAGTACCTTCTGCTCAGACAGGCGCTGCAAAAACTGTCCTGACGTCCATCCGGTCTCACTCACATCGAACAAAACGATATTGGTTTGTATTTTCTCCGGTTTGATTCGAATCCGCGGACAAGAGGCCAAACCTTCGGCCAAAAGACGCGCGTTCTCATGATCGATATGCAACCGCTTCGGTCCCTCTTCTAAAGCGATCTCGGCGGCAGCCGCCAACACGCCAACCTGGCGCATGCCGCCGCCGAGCATTTTGCGAATGACTCGACAGCGCTCGATCAATTCCCCGCTGCCGACAATCATCGAGCCCACAGGCGCTCCGAGCCCTTTACTGAAACAGAATTGCACGGAATCGAAGCCGCGGGTGATCTCAGCGACAGATTGGCCGAGATGCGTAGCGGCATTGAAAATACGTGCGCCATCGAGATGGACTTTAATCCCGGCGCCGTGTGCCTTCTCACAGATTTCGTGCGCAAGGTGCGTCGGGTAAACGGTGCCGCCCGCCATGTTGTGAGTATTTTCCAACGCCACCAACGCGGTTTGCGCTCGGGCATAGGATTTTTCGCGAATTGCGGCGCCAATCTGCTCCCAGCTCATGATTCCATCCTCGGCCGGAATCACACGTGGCAAAACAGCGCCGATCGCCGACATGGAGGCCATCTCGTAGTTGTAGATGTGACCGGCAGCCTCGCAGATCACTTCCTGTCCACGAACAGTTTGAGCCATGATCGAAATCAGATTTCCCATGCTGCCGGATGGCACGAAGAGCCCCGCCTCGCGGTCGAAGATTTCCGCGGACCGAGCCTGTAACCGGTTGCCCGTGGGGTCCTCGAGGTAAACGTCATCGCCGACCTCGGCCTCGGCCATGGCGCGGCGCATCGCGGGCGACGGCTTGGTAACCGTATCACTGCGCAAATCGATGACTCTGTCGGTCATGGCTACCGGCTCCCAACTTGAATATTAAAGGTTGAACCTTGAAACGCTATTCCAGTCGTCCTTCGATTTCACCAATGATCGCGGGCGAGAGAGACGGTCTAACGAACGCATTATAAATGCAATCATTCTGCAGCCACATGATGTCGGCGCGCTGCTTCACGGCTTCGCGCATTTGCTCCTGCAGCTTTTCCTCCAGGCAATGCCGCCGGATCACGTCGGTGACCATATTGCCGTGGCCTTCGTCATGATATTCATGGGCGCGAAAAAAATCTAAAGAGGTGCTTGGAATCCACGGATAGTATTTCTCAAGCGCTTCTCTTTCTTCTTTCATGCGTTTGGGTCCGCCGCCTTCGAATACCAACCCTGTGCCGATGGCAACCGCCCAGTGACTTTGCTGCACCAGCGATACGTACATTTCTAGCGCAGCGCGAATCCCTGGAAGCGGCTCATAGTTCAAGATATCATCGCGAGCGATTCCCAATCCCTCGGCAAACTGCACCCACAAATCACGATGGCTCGGATATTTTCCGCCGAACAAATCTTCACCCTCTTCTTCGACCATGTTTTCCAGGAGCATGCGGCGCAACTCCGGAACCGGACATTTTTGATAGCGGATACCGAAAAAACGGTGAATATTGCGGAATTCGTGAAACTGATTTCTTGCCCACCCCTGAAGCTGATCTTGGGTCAATCGACCGCTGAGCAAGAGCTGCCGAACAGGATGCGGCCGAGGATGGCGCTGCTGCAAAGTGTGCTGCAGGTCTTCGATCAATTCTTCTGGTCCGAGCACGTTGACCATAACTCCTCCTTACAGAAGCGCCTGCGCAATGCGCCTGTTTGTTCCGGATGATAACCAAGTCACAAGGCTTTCGCCAGGCCAATTCATATTGTCTTTTCACGTCGCCTCGAATAGCATGAACCCGTGGTTTCGCTGTCGCTCCGCAGGTTGACCAAACGATTCGGCGCGGTCACGGCCGTCGATCAAGCCAATCTCGATGTCAACGGCGGTGAATTTCTCGTCATTGTCGGGGAGAGCGGGTGCGGTAAAACCACAACACTTCGCCTGATCGCAGGGCTCGAACAATCGGACAACGGAACGATCTTTATTGATGGAGTACCGGTGAATTCCATCCCCGTCGGCCAGCGAGGGGTACAGATGATTTTCCAAAACTTTGCACTCTGGCCGCACATGAAAATATTCGACGAGCAGCGCTATTCCAACCTGACCTTGCCGTTAAGAGTGAGAAGATGGTCAAAGGACAAGATCACCGAATTTCTTCGTCCGCTCGCTTGGAAAGTCGGCATCGAGGAAAGTTTTTTCAAGCGCAAACCCTCCGAGCTTTCGGGCGGTCAGCAACAGCGCGTAGCTCTCGGCCGCGCCATGGTCACTTCACCGCGGGTGTTATTGATGGATGAACCGCTGAGCAATATCGACCCGCCGAATCGCTTAAAAATGCGCCGTGAGATTCTGAGCTTTCACCGCGAACATCGCCTGACGACGTTGTATGTGACGCATAATTTGGCCGACGGGATCGCGCTGGCGGATCGCATTGCCGTAATGCACAACGGCCAATTCGAGCAGGCGGACACGCCGGAGTACTTGATGCGCCATCCCGCCACGGAGTATGTGGCTGACTTTTTCAAAGCCGAGCAATTCAACCATCGATTGGGCGCTCCTTAGCTCCATGAACAGACTGACCGGCCTCGCCCTGGTCGCGTTGTTCCTCGTGTCGGCGCAAACGGTTTATTCCGCCTGCCGCGAGCTCGAGGTCGCAAACGGTTGGACACGCTCGGTTTACGCCGCAACACCTGACGCGACGGTGGAGTTTTTTGGCCACAATTTTTTTCAAATTACGTCCAGCAAAGGCACAAAGATTATCACGGATCCGGTCGCACCGGGATTTTACCCGACGCCGGAGGTCTCGCCCCATGCCGTCACCGTCGGCCGCGAGCACCCGAATCACAACTATGTCGAAATCGCTAAAGGCAATCCGGTCATCCTGCGCGGACTGGGGAATTACGGCGCTGAATGGAACAAAATCAGCACGACCGTCCGCGACGTCTTAATCTACAGTGTCCCGGTTTATCAGCAGCAATTCGGCAATGCTCTAAAAGGAGCTGCGTTCGTTTTTGACCTGGGGACGCTGTGCATTGCCCATCTAGGCGATTTGAGCCACAAGCTGACCGAAGAACAAATCAAAGCCTTCGGCAAGGTGGACATCGCCATGATCCCGATTGGCGGCACCTTCACTATGCCGCCGGATACCGCGCGCGAGGTGCTGCAACAGCTCAAACCGAAAATCGCGATCCCGATGCACTATCGGGAAAGCACCTATCTGCTCGATATGTTCGTGAAGGACTATCCCCACAAATACCTCGGCACCTTCCGGATGACGTTCAGCAAAGCGGCGTTGCCGCCGCCGACACAAATCGTCGTTTTTACGCCGTGGGGAATGCGCGATTACAAATGAATTGCGCAGCTTCAGAAATTCGCGGCGCCAAAGTGCAAATTCTCTTGGTCCGCGCCTCGCTGCGATGCCATGGCTAAATTTTGAAAGCCTCGGCCGTTTCTCGCGCGAAGAGCTCATTTAGATTGAGTCGTTGCTTGATCAGTCCCTGTTCAAACAAATAGCTGTGCAGGGTCTCTAAATTAGTTCGGTTAGGCTCCAAACCATAAGGCCAATAATTGGTGGTCATGAGATCTCGCGTATCCTCGTATTCAGCAGAGGTCCAGGGCAAACTCACGCGCAGAATGTTGGTGTCGTAAAGATCGCGCATGCAAATATCCTTAGCGTCGCAGAACGCCTTGAAGAGCGTTTGCGCCACCCAGCGCTCCTTTTCATAGATCGACCGCCGGATCACGATCACGTGCATGATCGGAAACAAGCCGGTTCTCCTGAAGTAATCCATTTCGACCTGTCGATAATCCGGAAACAAGCGCTGCACTCGCGGCGAGCCTTGCAGAAAGCAGGTGGGCATGCGCGGCGACATCATAGCATCGATCTCTCCGTGCTCGATCATCGCGTTAAGAGTTGTGTCGGGCCGGCTTTCGAGCCGCACTCCCGCAGGCATCTCGAAATCCACACGATCTTTCCGACCGGGATGTTCCTCGCCGGCTTGAACCCATTCAATGTCGCCTGGCTGAACCCCGTATTCGTGTTGAAACAAGCCACGCAGCCATACTGCCGCGGTCATCGAATATTCGGGCACGCCCATACGTCTGCCGCGAAGATCCTCCACTCGCCTCACGCCAGCGGCGCTGTTGACAAAAATGCAACGGTGACGAAAAGTCCTCGACGGAAACACCGGAATCGCCACGAATGGCCGATGGCCGCGGGCGGCCGCGGTTAAAAAAGCTCCCATCGACAGCTCGGACACGTCGAACTCTTCGTATTTCATCATGCGCCAAAAAATCTCTTCCACCGACATGGTCAGATAATTGAGTTCAATGCCCTCAGGTTTGACGACGCCGTCTTTGATCGGGCGCGTGCGATCGTAGTCTTCACAGGCCAGCGTGAGACGAAGATGCGTCATGGCTGCTGCTTTCTAGAATTTGTTTTGTGCAACTGCGTCTTGTTTACAGTGCTAACGAACTTCTGAACTTCTCGGAGGAATGCTTTCTTGCCGGCTTTTGCCAGCAGTTCACCGAGATAACTGCTGCCCAAGCAAATACCGGTAACGCCAATTTCCAGGTATTCCGCAACATTCTTCAAGCTCACTCCGCCCGAAACGATGAAACGAATCTCCGGAAACGGGCCTTGCATTTGGCGAATAAAGTATGGGCCGCCGACCAGGTCGGCGGGAAAGATTTTTACTAAATCCGCACGAGCGCGGTGCGCCGCGATGATCTCTGTGGGGGTCGCCGCTCCCGGAAAACAAGCCACATTCGCGGCATGACAAATTCCGACCAAATTGATTTCCAACGATGGAGACACGATAAATTCTGCGCCCGCACCGATCGCTCTCTCCGCCTGCTGTGGTGCTAGGACCGTTCCTGCGCCCACGCGCAGATCGTTACGAGCTGCGAGTTCTTTAATCACGTCGAGGGCACCCGGCACGCTAAAAGTGATTTCGACAAATTGAATCCCAGCTTCCCCCGCGGCGTGCGCGAGCTCCAGCGCGGCTTCCGCAGTCTTGGAACGGACCACCGCAACCAGCCGGTGCCGATACAAATTGCTCGTGAGCTCAGTGCGATTCATCGCGTCCCGGTTCAGCCTTGCGCGGCAATATATTGCCCGGATATCCTTTACTGGTCGGTTAAGAAAGCGGAATTGGATATGACAGGTTTAAGTTTACAACGACTAGTGAGAAGTACCATCGGACAAGCGCAAGTTCAAGAAATTTTCAACGCTCCCTTACAACGCGTCTGAATCAGCGACTATCAGTTTTTCTCAATCTCTTTCAGCGCATCCCGGAGATAGCTTTGATCGACATATTTAGCAGGGTTCGGCAGCGGCCCCTTCGCACCGCTGTGCTCCGCATAGATACGAATGTTGTTTTTGAGTCCCTCCATGGTTACGTCGCCGTCCGGTGGCCAAAACCGGTTCTCTGTGTAGAACTCCCAACCTTTGCGCGCGTGCATAAGCTTGAGCTGCATCTCTCTTTGGAGAGAAAGTCGACCGCTGCATCGGGATTCTGGTACATCCAACGAAACGTTATGAGCATCGCTTTCATGAACCGAATTGCCGACTGCCGATTCTTCTCTGCCCACGATCGTCGCGTCACGACCGCATTGGTTTGAAAATACGGAATGCCTTCGCTCAGCCGTCCGATAAAGTTGAGACCTGTCTCTTCCGCAGCATAATTGAGCGGCACCGCCACCGTTGTCGCCGCCATCTGCCCTGATTGCAAGGCCGCCAAATTAGCCGAGGAGCCGCCCGCGATGACAAGAAGTTTGTAATCCCGCGGGTATTCAAGTCCCTTGAGCTTGAGCGCTTCTTTGAGCGCCGTGATCATGCCGCCGCTCAGGAAAGATGTGCCGAAAGTCGCGCCGCGCAGATCTTCGTAAGTCTTGTAACTCCTCCCGGCGATGAGAAATTGCGCCATGCCGTTGATGATCCCGCCGGTAACGACAAAGTCGAGCCCTCGCTCGGAAGCTTCGATGTACGGTTCGGGACCGCCGGAGCCGAAGTGTAGCGACCCCGCCGCCAACGCCTGCAATGTCATCGGGACTCCGCGCAAAAGCACCAGTTGTACGTCGAGCCCCTGTTGATAAAAAATCCTTTCTTGGTTGCGACCCAAAGCGGGCTATATCCCAAAGTTTTACTCGATGCTCCGACAAAGATCTTGGACTTCTCCTGATTGAACTTCTCCTGACCGTTACCCTGGGTAAGCCATAGGAGAATGACCAGAAATGCAACCATCGTCCTCGATTGACCGACCCTGCGCCTTCTCTTTCCCCCATTCTCTCTGTCTAAGCTCTACAACAGCGCTGGCTCGCGATACAACCACATTTTGCTCGCCAACGGTGCTGCATCAGCAGCCGGCTTGCACCGCACATTTTCACTCTCCATCGGTAATTTTTACTTGGAAGATCTACGCCGGTCGAAGAGCACTTTAGGCTATTTCGAACAGCTGACGTCCCTCACTTCCGTGGCATATCGGTTGCTCAACCCGCTGGCCAACGAACCACAAACGAATCATCACTAGGAGGCAAAATGAAAATCGAAACCATAAAAAGCAGACTACCGCGGTGGGCGCTGATCGTAACGATCACTGCGGCGACCGCAGGCTGCGCCGGCGGCCCCCTGACGAGTCGCGAAAAAGGCGCCGGCATCGGTGCTCTCGGCGGAGCTGCGGCTGGCGCAGCCATCGGCAGCGCATTTCACCGTCCGGGCATGGGTGCGGCAATCGGCGCTGGTACCGGACTCGGAGCGGGCGCGCTGATTGGGGATTATATGCAGGGCCAACAAGAAAGATAGACAGGAAAAAGCCAGTTTTAGCGAGCTAAATCGTCAATTCGAACTGGCTAAGAATAATAACCGGGCTCAGTCTAACAAAAACGGAAAAAACGAAAAGGAGAATTTATATGAATCGCTCGAGAGTTTTAGTTTTAGGAGGGTTGCTTACCGCCGCTTTCATGACACCCGCGGTGCCGGCTTTGGCGGACAAGGAACACTACGAACATCATGAAAATAATGGCAAACACAAGGGGTGGGAAAAGAGCGCTGGAAAAAAATTCGACGAGCACGACCGGCGTAATTATCGGCATCCCGATCCGCGTTTCTCTCATCGAGATACTCGCTACGATTATCGCGGCCATCATAATAAACCGGAGATACGGCAGGACTTCAAAGACGTGCGCGGGGCGCGGAAAGAAGTGAGCGACAGCCGGGCCGAGCTGCGCAAGGACCACATCGAGCTGCAAAAAGATCGCATGGAGCTCCGGCGTGATCTGCGCAACGGCGCGAGCAAAGCTGAGATCCTCAAAGATCGCCAGGAAATCAGGGGCGACTTGAAAGAGATCCACGGCGATCGCGTAGACCTCCGCAATGACCAAGCAAAGCTAGACGCCGCACGGCGTGAGTTGAAAAGCGACCTCCGCAAACGCTAAACTCTCCTTCTCCCCACCATCACCCGATCGTTGCGACAAGCGACGATCGGGTGATTTTCATCGCTCGATCCGCTGCTCTCTTGTACCTCGTGGCCGAGTAGATCCTTTTTTAACAAACTGCTTGTCACAGCCGCGCCGGATGCTATTGTGAGCCGACTCGTAGGAGGGCTCCACTGGCAATGGCAACGCAACGTTATAATGCCGGCATTCAGCGTGCCAAAGGTTTGCTCGAGATCGCCGCGGGACTTTACGACAGCTCGCTCTCGTACCAAACCCGGCGGGCTGCCGAGAACGTACTGCAGACCGACACGGATCTTGGTCGCGTGCTCAGGCTTTTCGTCGATACAAAAAAATCCGAAACCCGTCCCGAAGTCACCATCTCGTTTGCCACCGGCAGCTTTCGTGAGATCATCGCGGTTGCCGAAGGGAAGTATTCTCTGGCCTGGGTGAATCCGTCAGTGCTTTTGACTATGGCCTATCGCGGCACGGGACCTTATCCGAGAAAGCTTCCGCTGAGGACCATCGCCGTTTTCCCTTCTTATGATGTCATGGGTTTTGCAGTTCACCAGTCGACGGGAATCACTTCGCTCTTGCAGATCGCCAAAGAGCGCATCCCGCTTCGCCTTTCCACCGGTGTCATCCCTAAAACCTCGTTGACAGGAAATGCCACGATGTTTACGGTCTCTGCGGTTATGGGCGCGGCCGGTTTTACATTCGCCGACCTGCGTCACTGGGGCGCTAATCTTCACAGCGCGCCGCGGCCTAGCGATCCGAGCCGGCGCAAGGGAATTGAATCAGGCACGATCAATGCCGTCTTTGACGAAGGCATTAAGAGCTGGGGAAAAACGGCCATAGAACATGGCTTTCGTTTCCTGCCCATCGACGGTGCCCTATTAAAAAAGATGAAAGCACTTGGTTATCGACCTGCAATGATGACAAAGACACGTTTCAATGCGCTCACGGAAGATTTGCAGACGATTGATTTCAGCGGCTGGCCGATGATCGTTCGCGCCGATATGCCCATTAAGGTAGCCTACGCGCTCTGCGAAGCTATCGAAAAACGTCAAAATTTGATTCCGACCGATAACTACAAGCCGCTCAACATCGCGCAGCTCTGCGCCAATGACGAAGAGGCGCCCTATGACGTGCCGCTTCATCCCGCCGCTCGGCGTTTCTACCGACAGCGCGGCTATCTGAAGTAAGAAGGCCTCTCACGGAAGAGGTTGCCTCCTGCTCGAATTCTATAGTAAAGAACCATCGCCGAGATGCGCGATGCGCGGTTAGGGACGGCGTTCGGAGCGATCCTGACCGTGTGCAAGGAGGTTGAGATGAATGCGCAAGCGCCGCTCATGCCGCTATACAATGCTGCAGTCGATTTGATCGATCGCAACCTGATCAGTCGCCCGGCCAAGATCGCCTATATCGATGATGCCCGCAGCTACAGTTTCGCCGACCTTGGCGAGCGGGTAAATCGCTGCGCGCGCGCGCTCACAGATCTCGGCTTGGCCATAGAGGCACGCGTTATGTTATGCCTCCTCGACACCATCGACTTTCCCACCGCGTTTCTCGGCGCAATCAAGGCTGGCCTTGTGCCGATAGCGGCCAATACCCTCCTAACCGGCGACGACTTCGATTTCATGTTGCGCGACAGCCGCTCCCAAGCGTTGATTGTGTCCGAGCCGCTGCTGTCGGTTTTCAAACCAATCCTTCACAATCAAGGTTTCCTCAAGCATATCGTTATCTCCGGTGCGGACGGCCGCGGATATCCGCGCCTCGCGGAATTGATGGCTGGAGCCTCGAGCGATTTCACAGCCGCTCCGACTCGTCCCGACGATGCTTGCTTTTGGCTTTACTCTTCAGGTTCCACTGGCGCGCCCAAAGGCGTCGTGCATGTCCAGACCAGCATGATCCACACCGCGGAGCTTTACGCGCAACCGATCATCGGCATACGCGAAAGCGACGTGGTTTTTTCCGCAGCGAAATTGTTTTTTGCCTATGGTCTCGGCAACGCCCTCAGTTTTCCACTCTCTGTTGGCGCCACAACGATTCTCCTCAGTGAGCGGCCGACACCGCAGGCGGTGTGCCGACTCTTGCGCGAATATAGGCCCACGATTTTTTACGGCGTGCCGACGCTCTACAGCGCGCTCTTGTCCTGTCCGGATTTGCCTAAGCGCGACGAGCTCAATCTGCGCTGTTGTACGTCGGCTGGCGAAGCCCTGCCGCCCGAGGTCGGCCGCCGCTGGCTTGAACACACCGGGGTGGACATTCTCGATGGCCTAGGCTCGACGGAGATGCTCCACATATTTTTGTCTAACCGCCCCGGCGACGTGCGCTATGGCACCTCAGGCAAGCCGGTGCCAGGTTATGAAATCCGCCTAATTGACGACGAAGGTAAACCGGCCGCAATGGGCGAGATTGGCGAGCTGCAGGTTTCGGGGCCGACCAGCGCCGGATACTATTGGAACAACCGTGACAAAAGCCGCAACACTTTTCTCGGCCCCTGGACGCGCAGCGGCGACAAATATACCCAAAGTGAAGACGGATACTTTATTTACTCCGGACGAAACGATGACATGCTCAAAGTTAGCGGTATCTGGGTATCGCCCTTCGAGGTCGAGTCGGCGCTCGCGTCGCACGCCGCTGTGCTCGAAGCTGCCGTGGTGGGGCAAGCCGATGAAAACGGCCTGATTAAACCCAAGGCGTATGTCGTTCTTCGCCCTGACCTCAAGCACACGCCGGAGCTTGCGGCAGGATTGCAACAACATGTGAAAGGCCGGCTCGCGCCATATAAATACCCTCGCTGGATCGAATTCGTCGTCGACTTGCCTAAGACCGCGACAGGAAAGATTCAACGCTTCAAGCTGCGCAAGAAGTAGAAGAAAACACGACCGAGACGATGGGGTACGGGCGAACATCTTGAATTCCCGCGATCACACGGTACCCATCGCTACAGCGCGTCGAAAAAAAGGAGGCGACAGTGAAGGTTTATAGGCAAATTAGTTCCCGCGCGACGCTCCTGGGCTCTGCCGGTTTGATTGCTATTGTCCTTATCTCGGGCACAACGGCGCCGGCGTTGGCACAAACGCAAAAAATCCGCGTCGGCCTGATGCTTCCCTATACGGGAACTTACGCCCAACTTGGAACCGCGATTACCAACGGGTTCAAATTGGCCGTCGCGGAGAAAGGCGGCAGACTGGGCGGCCGGGAATTGGAATATTTCACCGTCGACGATGAAGCCGAGCCCGCCAAGGCGCCCGAGAATACCAATAAGCTGGTCCAGCGGGACAAAGTCGACGTGCTGGTGGGCACAGTGCACAGTGGCGTGCAAATGGGCATGGTCAAGATCGCGAGAGAAAACAATACGCTGCTGATTATTCCCAATGCCGGACTCGATGCGGCCACCGGCGCGCTCTGCGCCCCGAATATTTTTCGCACGTCGTTTTCCAACTGGCAGCCTTCTTTCCCCATGGGCAAGGTGCTCGCGGACCGCGGTATCCGCAACGTCATCTCTTTCGCCTGGAAGTACGGTGCAGGCGAAGAAGCAGTAGCCGGGTTTACCGAGGGATTCATCAAAGCCGGCGGGAAATCGGTCCGCGGCCTCTGGATTCCGTTTCCAAATGTCGAGTTCCAGGCGCTGCTCACCGAAATCGCTTCTATCAAGCCTGGTGCGGTGTTTGTGTTTTTTGCCGGGGGCGGTGCCGCCAAGTTAATCAGGGACTATACTGCGGCCGGACTGAGGAAAACTATTCCGCTATTCGGCTCCGGCTTTCTTACCGACGGCGTGCTCGAGGCGACAGAAGAAGCGGCGCAAGGCCTGGAAACAACACTTCACTACGCCGATGGTTTGAATACAAAACGGGATCGCGAGTTTCGTAGCGCCTACTCTAAGGCCTCTACTTTTGCGCCCGACGTATACGCGGTCCAAGGCTATGATGCCGCTCTGCTGCTTGCTTCCGGACTAGAGGCCGTCAAAGGCGACATCACCAAGCGAAAAGAGATCGTCGCCGCTATGGAAAACGCAAAAATCGATAGTCCGCGCGGCGCCTGGACAATGTCGAAGGCACACAATCCCGTCCAGGACATTTATCTCCGAAAAGTCGTCGGGCGTGAAAACAAGTTCGTGAGCGTCGCCCATAAGGCCCTCGCTGATCCGGCTCGCGGATGCAAGATGTAGCGGCCGGGACACCGCGTTCAAATAGTTGCAGTCGTTAAAATCGTTCTGAAGCCCGTCCGATCCCCCAGCGGTTGAACTTGAGCAACTTGAATGGATTGAATCATGTTTTACTTGATCCAATTATTGAACGCTGTCCAGTACGGTCTCCTGCTGTTCCTATTATCGAGCGGCCTGACGTTGATCTTCGGCATCATGGGCGTCATCAATCTCGCTCACGGAAGTTTTTATATGGTCGGCGCCTATCTTGCGTATTGGTTAGCTAAGCTCACTGGCAATCTTTGGTTAGCGATTCCGATCGGCTCGGTCATCACTTTGGGGATTGGCGGTCTGTTAGAGACCATGATCATCAACCGGCTTTACCAGCGCGATCATCTCTACCAAGTGTTAATCACTTTTGGCCTGATCCTCATCTTTGAAGAATTGCGCAGTATGTTGTTCGGCAACGATGTCCATGGCGTGGCAATTCCCGCTGCGCTCAATTACTCCATCCCTCTCACCGATACTTTGTCTTATCCGCTTTATCGCCTATTCGTCACCGGCGTGTGCCTGATCATCGCCGCGCTTCTTTATTGGGTGATTTACAAAACGCGCATTGGGATGATGATTCGCGCCGGCAACAGCAACCGCCTTATGGCAGCCTCCTTAGGCGTCAACGTTCCGCTATTGTTCGCGTGGGTTTTCGCTGTCGGCACGGCTCTGGCGGGTTTTGCGGGCGCGGTGGCCGCGCCGATTTCGTCGGTCTTCCCGGGGATGGGCAATCAGATCCTGATTATTTGCTTCGTCGTCGTCGTGATCGGCGGCATCGGCTCGATCAACGGCGCGATGATCGCGTCCTTGGCCATCGGTCTTGCCGACACCCTCGGCAAGGTGATCGCCGCGGAATATTCGGCGATCGCGGTTTATCTGGTGATGGCGTTGATTCTCCTGTGGCGCCCTCAGGGCATTGCCAATAGAGCGTGACACCCACGTGATCCCGATCACTCTGCCGCGTCCACTGCTCTTTATCGCTTTGGTGTTGCTCGCGCTGTTTCCGCTCACGGGCTCGACGTTCTATATCCAGCTCGGCGCTAAGATTTTGATCATGGCGATCTTTGCTCTAAGTCTCGACCTGCTGGTCGGCCAGACGGGTTTGGTGAGTTTTGGCCACGCTGCGTATTTCGGCTTGGCAGCTTACGCGCTAGCACTGATCTCGCCCAAATATGAAGCGGCCAATCTATGGCTGACGCTGACGCTGTCTATTGGCATCGCGGCTTTTGCTGCTCTGATCATCGGTTTTTTTGTGCTGCGCACCACCGGGGTTTACTTCATCATGGTAACCCTTGCATTCGCACAGATGCTCTACTCGGTTTTCCACGACACCCCGTTGGGGGGCGGCACCGATGGCATCTACATCAATGTGCGCCCCGAGTTGACCATCGCGGGATTCAAGCCCCTCGATCTCGAAAACCCGCTGCAGTTTTATTATTTCGTGCTGATTCTTTTGATCGTCGTTTATGGCCTGCTCAAACGAATTTTGCACGCGCCGTTTGGCCGCGCCCTGGCCGGTATTCATCTTAACGAGCAGCGCATGCGCTCCATCGGTTTTCCAACGTTCGGTTACAAGCTTGGCGCTTTTGTGATTGCCGGCGCGCTTGCTGGGCTTGCCGGTTATCTCGCCGCCTGCCAGTTCGGCTTTGTAAACCCCGATATTCTTACCTGGCAGCAATCCGGCACCGTGCTCATGATGGTTATCTTGGGCGGTATGGGTCGGCTGCACGGCGCTGTCCTCGGTGCATTAGCGTACGTGCTGTTGCAAGAAATTCTTTCCGCCCCGGCAATCGTCGGCTCGTTTGCCAAGCACTGGCAATTGGCCATGGGCTCGTTAATCGTGGTCATCGTGCTCATGTTTCCCCGCGGCATCGGCGGCATCTTCGACGTCGCTCTACGCCGCTATTCGTACCGACGTCAAACGCCAGTTCCGTGAACCGCAAATGATCGGCGAAACGGTACTAGAAGTGCGCGGCCTGCGTAAAAACTTTGGCGGCCTGGCCGCAGTCGACGACGTCTCGCTCGAAGTGCAGAGGGGCGCGCTTCATGCGGTCATCGGTCCCAATGGCGCCGGCAAAACAACGCTCATCAATCTTTTGTCCGGCGATTTGCCAGCGAGTTCCGGAAGCATTTTCTATTGCGGCCACGACATCACGCACCTCACACCCGATAAGCGTTCGCGCATGGGTGTCGGGCGTAGCTACCAAAAGACGAATGTCTTTCTCGGTTTCACGGCGCTGGAGAATTGTCGTCTGGCGGCGCAATCCCGCTCGCAGCGGCCACTCCATTGGTGGCGCGATGCTATGTCCGATCACGCGCAGCTCGAAAAAGCGCGCGGCGCGCTGGTCGCGACGGAATTGATCGAGCGCGGGGATGAGATTGCATCAACGTTGAGCCATGGCGAGCAGCGCCAACTGGAAATCGCCATGTGCCTTGCGACCGAGCCCGAGCTTTTATTGCTCGATGAACCGCTCGCCGGCATGGGCGCAGAAGAGTCTCAGAGAATAATCGCGGTCATCGCCCGCCTGGCCAACACCCACGCGGTGTTGTTGGTCGAGCATGACATGGACGCAGTGTTTCAGCTGGCTAACGTTCTGACCGTCATGGTTAACGGCAAAGTGCTCGTTACCGGCGCTCCCAGTGAGATTCGCGCCAATCTCGACGTTCAGAACGCCTACCTTGGTGCTGCGGACAACTTGCCATGAACAATACGCCCATTATCGATGCGCGCGAGCTTCACGTCTACTATGGCGCCAGCCATATTCTTCATGGCGTCAATTTTCTAGTGCGCACCGGTGAAGCGGTCGGGTTAATGGGGCGAAACGGTATGGGCAAGACCACGCTGATTCGCGCGTTGCTCGGCCACATCAAACCGCGCCGCGGCGAAATTCGGATAAACGGTCGCGTAATGACCGATGCAGAGCCGCATCTAATTGCTCGCCAAGGCATTTCCTATGTTCCCGAAGGTCGCGGAATTTTTCCGAATCTGACGGTCAGAGAGAACCTTCTGATGGCCGCGCGCCCGGCAACGAAGGGAAAAAGCGGCTGGACCTACGAGCGCGTGCTGGAAACATTTCCACGGCTGGCGGAGCGGCTATCACACGGCGGGCAACAGCTTTCCGGCGGTGAGCAGCAGATGCTCTCCATCGGTCGGGCGCTCATGACTCAGCCGAACTTGCTGATTCTTGACGAAGCAACCGAGGGTCTTGCGCCGCTGGTCGCGCGCGACATCTGGCGCCTTTTAGGAACCGTACGCGAAGGCGGGACCGCCGCGCTCATCGTCGATAAAAATTTCGCCGCGCTCTCAGCACTCACCGACCGCAACGTCATTCTCGTCAAGGGCCGCGTCGTTTTCGAAGGCGGGAGCGACGACCTCCGCAATCGGCCCGAGTTACTGCAGGATCATTTAGGGATCTGACGCTCGGCCGCTGGAGGAAATTCGCAATTACCCCCGGCGAACGCTCGTCCTCCAAGTGCAAATTTCGAGGAAGGGAAATCTCGAAGCGCTTGGTCAGTCAAGTTCTTGTTTTGCCCGCTGACCCGCGGGCGCACACCGAGATGGCTATGTTGAGACCGCTCAAGCGCCAACCAGTGAGGCGAATTTGTCGGGGTAGGCGATTACGTATATGCGCCACAGGCGAGAGGCGTGATCTCTCGCCTGTGGCGCGCATCTACCGTGATGAAAGCTAATCCTTCGGCTGTGAAACGAATCGCAAGTACGGCTTGACGGTTTTGAAACCCTGAGGATATTTTTTCTTCGCGTCGTCATCGGAAACCGCGGTCGGAATAATCACATCCTGCCCCGGTTTCCAGTTGACCGGCGTTGCCACCGCGTGTTTGACGGTAAGCTGGAGGGAATCAAGCAAGCGCAAAACTTCGTCGAAATTACGCCCCGAGCTCATTGGATAAACGAGCATCGCCTTGATCTTCTTGTCCGGTCCGATCAGGAATACGGCGCGAACCGTGTGATTATCCGCCGGTGTGCGCTTCCCGGGCATTTCGCTGGCAGGGAGCATATCGTAAAGCTTCGCCACTTCGAGGTCGGCATCGCCAATAATCGGATACGTCGGGGCGTGACCGGTCGCGTCTTGAATATCCTTGGACCAGCCTTTGTGATCGCTCACCGGATCGGCGCTCAATCCGATGATCTTGCAATTTCGTTTATCAAACTCGGGTTTAAGCCCGGCCATGTAACCAAGTTCCGTCGTACAAACGGGGGTGTAATCCTTCGGATGAGAAAAAAGAATCGCCCAACTGTTGCCGATCCAATCGTGAAAGTTAATCTTACCTGCGGTCGTTTCAGCAGAAAAATTCGGGGCAACGTCCCCTATTCGAAGAGCCATTGCTTGTCTCCTTTCGTCAGAAACATTTCGATCATTATCGCTAGCGCGAATCGAATGATTCGTCAATACAAGGTTGACCGGTTTGCCAGCTTGAGAGCGCAATAGCTATGGATGAACGCTTTCCAGGAACCAGTCGGTGGGAATTTCATGGCCGATGCCGCGAGACTTCGCCTCTGAAAATACGGCAGCGCCGACCGCCGCGAACTGAAGGCCGACTCCGATGTTATTCAGAAAACAGGTCGATTCGTCGGCGCTCTGCCGCCCGGCCGCTTTACCCGTAACTAATTCCTTTAGCGCCGGCGCCGCGAGCCAAAACGGATGGTCGACATTGACTTCATGGGCGTGTGCGGGCCCTTTTTTAATAATGTCGATCGCGTCATGAGCGGCAATGCCTTCCTCGCCATAGCCTGCGACGTAATTCGCCGGTGCATGTTGATGGGCGTGAATCACCAGGCGATCGACTTTACGAATCGTATCGTCGCCCAACTCCGGCACTCGGACACAGGTGAGATGGAGTCCGGGCTTCACCCAATCCGCGCTGACGACTCGAGTCAATGAATTCGTCGTGGTCGCGATGATATCCACATCCCGGATCGCTTCGGCCGGAGACTCCGCTGCACGCACCTCAGCGTCCACCTTCCCCTGCATTTCCTTTACAAACGCGTCAAGGTTGGCTTTTGTCGGGCTGAACACGTTCACCCGCGTCAGCGGACGCACGGCACACATGGCGGGAAGATGGCTGCCCGCCTGCCAGCCCGAGCCAAAGAGCGCCATCGTGCGTGCGTCTTCGCGCGCCAAATACCGCGCGGCAAGAGCGCTGCTCGAAGCCACACGCATGCGCTGCACGACTCCGTCGGGAAAGATCGCCAGCGGCTCGCCGTTGATGGTTGAGAAGAGCATGACCAATCCGACGTACTTATCGCCCGGCGCTGCGGGTATTTTGGTTTTGATGGTCCGGTTGCCTTGCTGGTTCCAGCGGATAATGTCCGAGTTTACTCGCATCGCGACTACGGGGGGATCGTACAAGCCCGCTTCCATCGACTTAAAAGCGTACACGCCGGCTTCGTTGGCCGAGGGCATCACCAAATCAGTGCGCGGCCGGTTAATCGCGGTACCCTTATCCCACGAACGATAAGCCTTTTCTAAAGCACCGATGCAAACCTCGATTGAAAGAAACGATTGAATCTCTTCATTGCTGAGTATGAGCATGCTGCTGGCATATCAACGCGTGGCGCGAGGGTCAACAAATCGTGAAATAAAATTCGCCGCTTTCTTGACCCCGTGAGAGCGATCCGGGTAGTTTGAAGGCTGGAGGAACACAATGAAGCCTAAGACAGTCGCCTTATTGCATCCGGGCAATATGGGAGCCACGATCGGTGCCGCAGCCAGAGCGGGCGGTGCACGAGTGATTTGGGCGTCACAGGGCCGAAGTGACGCCACGCGACAGCGGGCCGAGCGGGCTGGCTTAATCGATGTCGGAACTCTACCCAGCGCACTAAGCGAAAGCGAAGTCGTGCTCTCGATCTGCCCTCCCCATGCGGCTCTGAGCGTCGCCCACGAAGTTGCGGAAACCAAATTCCACGGAATTTATATCGACGCCAACGCTGTCTCCCGCGCCACCGCCGAGGAAATCGGCCGGATCGTGAGCCAAGCCGGGGCCAGCTTCATTGACGGCGGAATCATTGGGTCGCCGGTTAAACAGGCCGGCACAACACGGCTCTACCTGTCGGGCGTCGGAGCGGAGCGAATCGCCGAACTCTTCAGCGGTACGATGCTCGATGCCCGTGCGATTGGGGATCAACCTGGCGCCGCATCGGCTTTGAAACTGGCCTATGCGGCATGGACGAAATGCAGCGATGTTTTGGCTATTGCGATCCGAGCCTATGCCAATCGTGAAGGCGTGGATGCGGCGCTGTTGGAGGAGTGGGCGATCTCCCAACCGGCACTTGCAAAGAAATGCGATCGCGCAGCCATGGTCGCGGTGCCAAAAGCATGGCGCTATGTGGGCGAAATGCAGGAGATTGCCGAAGCATTCAAAAACGCCGGCTTGCCCGGCGGTTTTCACGAGGCGGCGGCGGAACTCTGCGAACAGCTCGTCAGTTTTAAAGATCAAACAGATCCGCCTCCGAGCGTTGCGACAGTGCTTCAGGTCCTGGCCGCAAAGCCAGCTGGAGCAACGTAGATACAACGGGGTGCGCTGCCCTTTGACTTACGAAGGGCGCTCCTGTAGGAAGCTCCACGGACACCAGGAGATCGCATCAATGTTTATGGATAAATTCGGCTATCTGCTATCGGAAATTCCCACACTGATTTTTATCGTTTGGTTCGCGGTCAGGTTTTTTCAATTCCGCCGCCGGCAAAAGAACCAACCCAGCTACTCCGAAACTGATAAACAGCTGCTCTTCGGCACGGCCCGGCAGCGTCCGGCAAAAACCACGGTCTATCTGCGGTTGGCGCTCGCCGTCATTGCCGTGACCACGATCGGCGTGCTAGAAATTCTTGTACTCGCGCCGCTCGGCGCGGCAATTATTACTACGTCACTACTGCTGACCAGCACGGTGATCGTGCACCATTTGCTGTAGCCGGTCACTGATCCCGGGGAATCAGTAAAAGAAACCTTGCTTGATCTACAGAGTCAATTTTTGATCTGTACGATCATTTCGGTTTCGACGGGAGCATCTTGACTCAACGACGCTACGCCGACCGCAGCTCGGCTGTGCTGGCCGCGTTCACCCCAAAGCTGAACCAGCAGGTCTGACTCGCCGTTAACGACCTTCGGCATCTGGTCGAAGCCCGGAGCGACGTTGACGTAACCGAGGACTTTGACAATGCGCTCGACCTGGTCGAGATCTCCGAGAGCCGCTTTTATAATCGCAAGATGGTTCAAGGCGCAATTGCGCGCCGCATCATAGGCTTGCTCGAGCGAGATTGCCGCGCCCACCTTGCCGCGATACTTGAGCGAGCCATTGATCCGGCCAATGTTCCCGCCGACGAAAAGAATGTTCCCGACTCTGACGGAGCCGATGTAATTGGCTGCTGGCACGGGTGGATTTGGCAGTTGGTAGCCGAGCTCTTGAAGACGCTTCTCGATTTCCATTCTTCGTTCCTCCGCCGATAGAATTCAGCGTCGGACTGTACTCGACGGAACCGCCGCGGCGCAAGCACGATCAGCCATCGCGTACAGCACACACGAACTGTCTTAGGGTGAATGGGATAAAAGATCAGCCGCGCCCGCCTTCTCCTTTGCCTTGCGCGATCTGTCGCTCAAAGCCCGGGAGAATTGCTTTGAAAAAAGCGTTTTGCACTAGGTTGCCGACGGTTTCCCAGGTGCTGGTTTGTGGCGACTCGATGTCACCAGAAACAGGGATTTTGGTCGCCACCTCCTCACGCGGCTTATTCTGCAGAAGTCCGGATATACCGCCGACTAATCCCTCGTATAGCTTTCGGAAAACACTCTTTTCTTTGTCTTGCCGCTGATCGTAAACGTCCATGTCGCGAAAAAGCGGCTTGACGTAGCCTTCGATCTTGCCTTGTCGGACTTTCAGCTCCGAATAAAAAGAAAACTTCCCTGCGACGACATCAAAGTTCCCGTACGCACGAAAGAGATCATTCATCGAGCGCATATCCGTATCATCGATGCTGACCGCCAGATTCAAATCGGGTCCTTTGTTCTCGGGACGGAATGCCGCCTCTATTTTTGCGGGTCCGCTTCCCATGAACTTTCCTTCTGCTCGAATGTGTGCAACGCCCTCTTTCAGATGGTTGCTCAGATTCTCGATGGTCAAGTTGGTATTGGCAAAAAACACGGGATACGGAGGTTTCGCCGCCTGGTTCACATACCCCAGACGGCCGTTACGAACTTGCACTTGATCCACCTTGAGCTCAAATGTCGGCTCATTAGCGTGTTCTCTTGCCACTTTGCCAGTTTCCTTGGCAACTTTCTTGGTGGGAGCTTCGGCGGTGGTATGGATGTAATCTGCGACGAGATTATCGAGACGTAATTGTTTAATCTCGATCCGAGTTCCCTCGCGGGTGTACTGAAAGGATCCGTCGGCCGACAGCACGCCTTGTTGCACCGCCAATTTGTATCGCTCCGCTATCGGCTTGAAGTAGTCCAATGCAATTTGATCGAGCTGTGCCGCCAAATTTAGGGCTACATGCGGTTCGGCCAGAAAATCCGCATTGCCATTCACTTTGATTGTGCCGCGGTCAAAAACAACGCCATCCGCCTGTACGGGCGAAGGGAACGTCCCTTCTGCAGATTGAACATTGCGGATATTCTCAGCGACCAAATTGAGCTTTGTGATATGCAACGGTTTGAAAGGACCCTTGTCCATATAGGTAAGATCGCCATTGTAAATGGCAAAGCGATTGATTTTCAGAGGATAGATCGCCTGCACCGCGTCTTGCCATCCCTTATCCTTCATGGGCACCTCGTCTTTCGCTTCTTGAGCGAATTGTCTTAGATCGAAGTGCACTTTGGGGTCGTTAATCTCGAAATCAGCGACCAAATGACCGAAGAGCAGGGCTTTCCAGTGCACGCTGGCGCTTAAAGAAGGGATTTCCGCCACCGGCGGATCTGGGTGCGCGGTCTGGTGAATAACTGCTTGTTCGAGATCGAGGGACAATCCGATAGGATGAAAATCGAGATGGCCGATGCGAACTGAGTAGCCCTTGAGCCGATTATTGAGATCGCCTTCCATCTTTCGACGGAGCGGCTCGTCGACGGCGTACGAGAGCACGATCACGAGGATTACAAGAACTGCAATCGAGCCAGCGGTCCAGTAAGCTATTTTCTTCACGTCTGTCCCACGCCCGTGGCAATGGACTGTAGACCGGCCGCGCTTATACGCGGAAGAGCCGATCATGGAACCAGGCTGCGAGGAGACCGTCGGACTAAATCGAAAGGAACCGATCGAAAGACGACCGATACCGGCGCAAGACAGCCTAAGTCTTCGGTCGAACCCTTATACCCTGCTCACACTGCATCACCCTGCTTACACTGCTGTTGAATAGTCGGCGCCTCCCGCATGCGAAACGAGCAAGCGTTATGCCATTGCGAGCATCACAGAGAATTCGCGCAGTTCGTTCTCGCACCTTTGCGGCGATCTGCTTTGCTGTACGATTTAATGAGACACTCGAAGGAAAACCGCGGTTGCGCTATGTCTTTCAAAACCGCACACAGCGATAACATTGCAGCGCAACGATGTCGGCGGTCGCCGATAAACAACAGCGGCTTCGCTCAGGAGCAAGAGTTCGCTTTGAGTAGGCGTTATAGCCAGTAAGCACGACTGAGCGCGCTACCGGGGTTTTTTCGCAGCCCAAAGTTTATCGAAGAAACCGCTCTTCTGAAGGTTATCCAAATAGCGGCGTTCGATGAGATCTTGCGGCTTGATTTTTTTTGCCCGCGGATCAACTTTTCCTGTCTCATCGATGATGGCCTGAAGGGCTTCGTTCTTGAATTCCAGCCGAGGCTCCAGAACTTTGATTTCCTCATCGTAGGCGGCATCGAGCAGTTTCTTGTCGGAGATGCGTA
>Ga0065715_10088925_pt1 | contig 28415 bp, 35 predicted proteins | sample MisBulReplicate1_FD_59102 | JGI IMG/M metagenome (GOLD analysis project Ga0065715, IMG submission 59102) | Miscanthus rhizosphere microbial communities from Kellogg Biological Station, MSU, sample Bulk Soil Replicate 1 : eDNA_1 v2 (version 2) | ecosystem: Host-associated > Plants > Roots >...
CTTAAAAAATGCCCCGGGGGAAAAATCCCGGGAACAATTCCGGATGATCCGGATCAATCGAAAGGTACTGTCATGGCTGAACCCACTGAACCCACCGTCAATGAGAACAAAGCACCGGAAACCACCGCCCCCGCCAACTTCATCATGCCCAACCAGCACCTGATCGAACAGGTCATCGACCTTCGCCTCGCCGCTCATGCGAAAGCTGAGAAGCCGGCCGCCAAGACGACTCGCGCTGCCGCCAAGGACGCCGACAAGTCCTAAGTAGTACAGCCCATGTAGGCTTTAAACGGTACCTAGAGCTCCTAGTCTCCGGTCTTCCGGGTCGACCGTGAGAGACTTAGTTGTTCAAACAGGCAGTTGGCGCTGCTGAGCACTAGGTACCGCTTAAGGCCTACATGGGCTGACCACTTTTGCCTGTAGATGGAATGCCGGTTTAACTCATCGGAAATCTCATCTTACGACACGATCGTAGATTGCCAAATCACCAAACCGGCATTCTTTCCATAGGCAAAAACTATACCTAAACTACTACACAACTGCGTAGGATCTTCCCGAAAGGGTACTAGTTCTCACAATATGTAAGGCTCTTAAACCTTACACTCCTTTCAAGAGGCGGATTGCTCAGAATCCGTTCGAGACCTAGTGCCCTTTCAGTGAGATCCTACATAGCCTGACCACTTTTGCGTGTTGAGCTACATACACTTTTAACTTTTGCCTAACCAGCCACTCTGGCATCATCAAACACACTAACCACGGGGGTATCATGAAGAAATTGCTAGCCACTTTTGCCTTGGCCGCAACACTGGCCATTGGCGGAACCGCTTTGTCGGCTACGCCCGCATCGCTGACCACACCGAAGGCTGAAGCAGCCACCTACTCGCAGTGTTTCACGGCGATGAACGGTGAACGATGGTGCTACCGAACCGGATGCACCTTCTGGGAATGGGCTGGAGGATGCCGAGATGGTTGGGTTCGAACAAACACTTGGTACGCACGCGGTGCTCACCAAATCCTCGGCATCTACGCGTAACCCAAACACAAACTATTGACCTAAGGAGGTGAACCCCTATGGCGGGCCCCGGTCGACCAAGAAAGTCTTCAGCACTCGTATCTCAGTCTCGTAAAGTTTATGAGTCAGAGATTGAACCTGAAGAAAAGCCCCAAAGGCGAATGCCTCTTGCCCGAACACCAGAAGCACGAGAAGCACAACTTGCTGCTCTTGCTTATGACTTGGCTGAGAAGCAATTCCTAGATGGCACGGCCTCGTCACAGGTAACGGTTCATTTCCTTAAGGTTGGTTCAACCCTTCAGAAGCAAGAGCTTCAGAAGCTTAAGCAGGAAACACTACTCGTCGAGGCTAAGGTCAAGGATCTCGCCAATGTCGAAGAGATGAAGAAGCTCTACGTGGAAGCAATGGACGCTATGCGCGGCTATGCAGGACATGAGACAGGCGTGACAGATGACCCGAACATTTTCTGAGCTAATGGAGCTCACTTCCTTTGAGGATCGGTTTGAATACCTAAGTCTCAAAGGTGTAGTAGGCGAATCCACATTCGGATTCGAACGCCACCTCAACCAGAAGTTCTATACCTCGAGAGAATGGCGTCTGACTCGTGATGCTGTCATAACTCGTGACTACGGTTGTGATCTGGCCATGCCCGGCTTTGAGATCTACACCCGGATTCTTATTCATCACATGAATCCCATCACTCCTGAAGACATAGTGCACGGTAACGTGGACATTCTTGATCCGGAGTATCTGATCTCCGTAACCCACAGAACCCACAATGCAATTCACTACGGCGACAAACATTTACTGGCACTACCAGTTGTTGTACGTCGTCCCGGTGATACTCGTTTGTGGGGAAACCAAACACTAAGGAGCGTAGCATGACCTTTTCACAGCTCATCTCGGGGACCATTCCCCATCACAACAAATTCTCTTCACGCAGCGGTACTGCAGTAGCCCGAGTCATCCAGCACCACCATGCTGCAGTCTCCGATGCCGGCACACGCCGTCTGACAGACCCGAATGCTCCGGCATCCGTGCACTACAACATCCTGAGCGACGGCACCATCTGGGGTCAGGTTCCGGAAGAGTACCGTGCATGGACTTCGGGCAGCTTCGCCGCTGATGCTCCGGCAATCACCTTCGAAGTCCAGAACAACGGCGCGCAGATCAACGGTAACGACAACGATCCGGGCTCATGGTCCATTTCTGAAGCAGCCTACTCTGCGGTTGTGGCTCTGCTTGCCGACATCGCCGTTCGTTATGGCTGGGGCGCTGTCTCCACGGGCAACTATCAGGGTCACCGTCAGTGGAAAGCAACAGCTTGCCCCGGCGGAAATCTTTGGTCGCTCATGCCCAAGACTCGAGACTTCGCCAATGGCTACATCAACGGTACCGCACAGCCGATGGCTACTCCTCCCACTCCTCCCACCGAGAGCAAGACCGTTTGGCAGCTTGCCGACGAAGTCCTTGCTGGTCTCCACGGCTCCGGAGAGGCACGACGCATTTCTCTTGGTGGGAAGTTCGCTGAAGTGCAGGCTGAAGTCAACCGACGTCACGGTGTTGGTGTAGCTCCGGCTGTAGCCAAGACTCTCGACCAGTTGGCCGACGAAGTCATTGCAGGAAAGCATGGAAATGGCGATGCTCGCCGTGCCGCACTGGGCAACCAGTACGACGCAGTTCAGGCAGTCATCAATGCTCGCACTGGTGGAGGTGGCGTTGCTCCTCAGGGACCAAACATCGCCTTCCTCGCCGATCAGGTCATTGCTGGCGCCTATGGTTCTGGCGAACAGCGCATCGCTATCCTCGGTGCGAACTACCGAGCCGTTCAGGCTGAAGTCAATCGTCGCATCAACGGCGGAGTCAACATCAATCAGCTCGTTGAAGAAACCCTTGCCGGTAAATATGGCAATGGTGACGCTCGGCGGGCTGCTCTTGGTGCTCACTTCAATGCCGTTCAGGCAGAGATCAACCGTCGTTACTCATGAGCAGCGGAAAAATTGCTGAACTATCGCTTAGGGCTGTTGCTCTAAGCATAGTTTGCGCCATTATCTGCTACATGCTCTTCGTACTTGCAATGTGGGTGGTCGCTATCGTTCAGATCGCGATCTTCATATTTGTGACTATTGCGGAGGGGTGGCCGGTTGGGTGACGACAGTATTCTCGACGTAACTAAGCGGTTGTGTATGCTCGATCCCGACGATACCTCATACGATCTCGAGATCATCACGCACATCAACACCGTATTCTTCGTACTCAAAGGATTGGGAGTAGGGCCTGCAAATGGCTTCTCGATCATTGATAAAGCGGAGACTTGGTCACAGTTTATTGGAGAAAGTGAGATTCATGCCGTCAGAACCTACATGGGACTGAAGGTGCGGATGTTATTCGACCCTCCGGCAACTGGACCAGCCACTGCAGCCATGGAACGCCAAGCCTCCCATTTGGAATGGTTGCTTAACATCGATGCTGAGGGGGTGAAATGGGAACAAGCACAGCAGACGTACTTGCTGAACACGGTATCGGAATAGACGAGGAAACTCTCGAACATTACGGTGTGCCGGGAATGAAATGGGGTAAGCGGAGGGCAGCTAAGAATGCTCGAAAAGCAGATAATGCTCAGAGGGCTGAAGCTCGCGCTAAAGTTAAGGACATGAGCGATGACGATCTTAAATCGGCCATCAATCGTCTGAAACTGGAGAAAGAGTTCAAGACGCTCAACGCTCACCAAGTTTCTGAAGGGCAAAAGATCGTGGGTGACATCCTCAAAGATGTCGGCAAGCAGTATGCCAAGAACTACATCACTAACTCACTCAATTCGGCTACCAAGCCGGGTGCTTTGGGTAAGATGAAAGCGGATCTGCTTACAAAACCGATCGCAGCAGCTCCGAAACCGGTTCTGCAATTCAACAAGACGTTTACCGGACGCATCTAGAAAGGAGGGTTGGCGATGGGACTATCTAACACAGCAACACCTATCTACTATGGCAAGTTTCGAGAGAAAGTGCTTAGTGGAGAGATCCCAGTATGTCGAGAAATCGAAGCTGAGATGAACCGGGTTGATGCTCTCATCGCCGACCCTCGTTACTACTATGACGACTTGGCGATCAACGGCTTTATCTCCTATTGTGAGAATGAGCTAACACTAACTGATGGATCTGACTTTCACATGCTTGATAGTTTCAAGCTTTGGGCTGAGCAGATCTTCGGTTGGTGGTACTTTGAAGAAGAAAGCGTCTACATCCCTTCCCCCGACAACCATGGTGGACAGTTTGTACGACAATCGGTAAAGAAGCGACTCACGGTGAAGCAGTATCTAATCGTGGCTCGTGGCGCAGCAAAGTCAATGTACGCCGAGTGCATTCAAAGCTACTTCCTAAACGTCAACACTACTACTTCGCATCAGATCACTACAGCGCCAACAATGAAGCAAGCTGATGAAGTCATGTCGCCCTTCCGAACTGCAATCACGCGCTCGCGGGGACCACTGTTTAGGTTCCTTACTGAGGGATCAATACAGAACACTACCGGCAACAAGTTGAACCGGGTCAAGCTCGCGTCAACGAAGAAGGGTATCGAGAACTTCCTTACTGGATCACTCCTCGAAGTCCGACCCATGAAGGTGGACAAGCTACAGGGTCTCCGACCAATGATCTCTACGGTCGATGAGTGGCTCTCTGGTGACGTTCGTGAAGATGTTGTCGGCGCAATTGAGCAGGGTGCTTCTAAGCTAGGTGAAGGTAACTATCTGATTGTTGCCATCAGCTCAGAGGGGACTGTTCGTAACGGCAGTGGCGACACTGTCAAAATGGAACTAGCCGACATTCTCAAAGGTGATACCTATGCGCCCTTCATCTCAATCTGGCACTACAAACTCGATGAACTCGAGGAGGTGCCTGATCACCGCATGTGGCCAAAGGCTCAGCCGAACATCGGACTCACAGTTTCCTATGAAACTTACCAGCGAGATGTCGATCGTTCTGAGGCAGCACCTGCATCGCGGAACGATATCTTGGCTAAGCGCTTCGGAATTCCCATGGAGGGCTATACGTACTTCTTCCCCTATGAAGAGACGGAAGTCCATGACTATGTTCCAAACTACTGGAACCTACCTTGTGCTATGGGAGCCGACCTCTCACAGGGTGATGACTTCTGTGCCTTCACTTTCCTTTTTCCTCTTCGTAATGGAAGGTTCGGAATAGTAACTCGCAGTTACATCTCCGAGAACACTTTCTTTAAGCTATCTAGCGGTCCTCGTCAGAAGTATGAAGAGTTCATTGCCGAATCAAGTCTTCACGTTCTCCCCGGAGTAGTGCTTGACATGATGGCCGTCTATGATGATCTGGAAGCCTTCATTGAGAAGGAGCAATACGACGTTAGAGCTCTAGGCTTTGACCCGTACAACGCAAAAGAGTTCATCACTCGGTGGGAAACTGAGAATGGTCCATTCGGTATTGAGAAGGTGCCTCAGGGTGCCCGAACCGAGTCGGTTCCTCTAGGCGAACTTAAGCATTTGTCCGCTCGACGAGAACTCCTCTTCGATCAGACACTCATGAGCTACGCCATGGGCAATGCCATCACTATTGAGGATACTAACGGTAACCGTAAGCTTCTCAAGAAACGACATGACCAAAAGATCGACAATGTGTCCGCACTAATGGATGCATATGTCGCATACAAAGCGAATAAGGAGAACTTCGAGTGACCGCAGAAGTAGTAGTAGTAGTAGAAGACAATCTCGCACACTACGGTGTGCCCGGGATGAAGTGGGGTAAGCGTAAGAACGCTGCGCGCGTACAGAAAAACGCAATAATCGACGGTGCTCGTGGACGTCAAGCAGTCCGAAAGGCTGAGGTTCGAGGTCTTAGTGCCGAGCGAATCAATGCACGTACTGAAAAAGGTAAGGCGCATCTCGATCGAAAGATTGCTAACAAGAAATTCGAGATCGAGAACAACGATGACGCCGCGATCGCCAAGCAGCTGAAGACCAGCGAAAAAGTACTGAAGGGTGCTAAAATCGCAGCCATTATTGGCATGTCGGTAGTTGGTCTTGGTACCGCAGCCTCGATCATCAACAGCGAAATCAGTGCGCGTGAAAATGAAGGTTCGGGAGCAAGGCTCACCGAAGAATTCAAGCGGCAAGCTGAAGAAAATGGGAGTAGCCGTACGCTGAGTAGCAGCATCGTTACGCCCGGATACTCAATTGTCAACGGCAAGATCATCCAGTCGCACGTCTCTCCTGAAAAGGCGCTAGAACTTCACGATCGTGCCAACGGTCGTTGATTCCCAACTTCTAATTTACCCTCGAGAGGAGGTAACTTATGGGTATATTCAACCAACTTAAAGACGGCCTCATGCACGCAGCATTTAAATCCTTTGGTAAGGACGATGAGAATCGTTACGTATCTTGGGGTGGTGGTGCGGGCAGCTTCGGGGCAAACCCAAGTCGTACTCGCGCGCGTTCATCGGGAGATAAGACTGTAATCACAGCAATCTATAATCAGATTGCTATTGACGTCGCATCTCACCGTATCCTACACGTGAAAGTTGACGTGGAGACCGATCGCTATCTGGAAACAATGGCTAAGAGCGGCATCAATGACTGTCTGACATTTGAGGCAAACATTGATGAGAGTGCTCGAGCTTTTCGACAGAACATTGCGATGGCTCTCTTCGACACTGGCGTTGCTGCAGTGTGCATCATGGAAGCTGACAAAGATCCAGAGACCTCGATGTCTTACAACATCGAAAAGCTCCGTGTTGGTGAAGTTCGAGCTTGGTTTCCAAACCATGTTCGGGTTCTAATCTATGACGAAGAGACGGGTATCAAGAAAGAGCGGACCTTTCCTAAAAGTCAGGTTGCTATTATTGAGAACCCTCTCTATGCAGTCATGAATGATGAAGTGTCTACCCTAAAGCGGTTGACTCGTAAGCTTAGTATCCTCGATGCTATCGATGAACAGGCTGGTTCAGGGAAACTTGACATCATCATCCAGCTACCGTACGTCGTTAAGTCCGAGTCACGAAAGCTTCAGGCTGCCGCACGTCGACAGGACATGGAAGAGCAGCTGCACAACTCTAAGTATGGCGTAGCTTACGCCGATGCGACTGAGAAGATCACGCAGCTCAACCGACCGGCTGAGAACAACATGCTTGCGCAGGTGGAATTCCTAACCAAGCAGCTCTACTCGCAGCTGGGTATCCCTAAGGATGTGTTTGATGGAGTTGCCGATGAGCGGACGATGATTAACTATCACAACCGCACGATCGATCCAATCCTTACGGCGATCACTGAAAACATGGAGCGCAAGTTCCTGTCTAAGACTGCTCGCTCACAGGGTCAGAGAATCAGGTACTTCAAAGATCCATTCAAGAACATGGCGCTTAGTGAAATTGCTGAAATCGGCGACAAGCTTTCGCGCAACGAAGTTGTTTCACCAAATGAACTTCGTTCAGGTATCGGTCTAATGCCTTCTAAGGAAGCTAAGGCCGACAAACTGCAGAACTCCAACATGCCGAACGAAGACAATGTTGGTCAGGTCAATCAACCACCGGAAGCAACTCAAGAAAGGAAGGAGAACCTTCAAAATGACAGTAGCAACAATGCTGCCTGATTTCACAGGCTATGCAACTCGATTTAATCGAGAGTGCTCCGATGGTCGTACGATCCGCCACGGCGCGTTCCTCCATCAGGACAAAACTCAGGTCCCCCTCGTCTGGATGCACCAGCACGACAGCCCGGGTAACGTCCTCGGATATGCAATCCTCCACCACCGCGATGACGGCGTCTACACCGAAGCGTACTTCAATGAAACGACTTCGGGACAGGAAGCCAAAGAGCTCGTTCGCCACGGCGACATCAAAGCGCTTTCCATCTTCGCCAACAAGCTCAAGCAGAGTGGTGCCAATGTCGTTCACGGCAACATCACGGAAGTCAGCTTGGTCTACAAGGGTGCGAACCCGGAGGCATTCATCTTGGACGTCAACCTCGCCCACAGTGGCGATGGTACCGACGACATGTATGGAGAGGTAATCATCCACTGGGATGAAGCCCCCACCGTACCGGCCCTCGAGTCCAAGGAAGCAACGGTCCTCCCGTCCAAGCCGGCCCTCAGTTCGCTCGCTCACAAGCAGGCGCCTGAGACCGTAGCGGACGTCTGGAATTCCCTTTCGCCCCTTCAGACAAGGGTTATGCTCGCCATCATCAGCGATGCCGCAGGTAATGTGGCTAAGCACACCGATGATGACGGCATGATTCTCATCCATGCTGAAGATGGTGAGAAGATCGATGTTCAGGAAGTTATTGACTCGCTCTCTCCCAAGCAGCGCACCATTGTCAACGCACTCATCGGCTCTGCCCTTGAAGCCGACGACGAAGATGACAACGAGTCATCTGCCGAACACTCCGATGACTCCGATGAGTCCAAGGATTCCAATCTCCAGCACACTCAGGAAGGCACTGCCAACATGAACTACAAAGCATTTGACTCCAACTCCGGCGGCACGGCGGTTGCCGAGCGTCAGACCCTGTCCCACGCCGACGTCGAGGAACTCAACTCCCTCGCCAAGGAAAAGGGCTCCTTCAAGAAGGCCTTCGAGTCCTTCCAGCTGTCCCACGCCGACTACGGCATCGAGAACATCGACGTCCTCTTCCCGGACGCTCGCGTTTCCTCGCAGCAGCCGGAACTCATCTCCCGTCAGACGGAGTGGGTCTCCAAGGTCCTCGGCGCAACGAAGCACTCCCCGTTCGCCAAGGTCAAGACCATCCTCGCCGACCTCACGGCCGAAGAGGCTCGTGCCAAGGGTTACACCAAGGGTGACCTGAAGACCGACGAAGTCGTTGTGCTCCTGCAGCGCTCGACCTCCCCGGCCACGATCTACAAGAAGCAGAAGCTGGACCGCGATGATGTCATCGACATCACGGACATCGACATCATCTCTTGGCTGAAGTGGGAAATCCGCTTCATGCTGAACGAGGAAATCGCTCGCGCGGTTCTCATCGGCGATGGTCGTGCCGTGGGCAACAAGGACAAGATCAAGGACCCGCAGGGCCAGACCGATGGCATCGGCATCCGCTCCGTCGCCAACGACCACGAGCTCTACGCCCACAAGGTGCAGCTCGCAGCCAACGTGGCACCCGACGTGATGATCGATGAGATCACCCGCTCGCGTACCAACTACCGCGGCTCCGGTTCCCCGACCTTCTACAGCACCGACGCCGTGCTGACCGAGATGCTCCTGCTCAAGGACAAGATGGGACGTCGTCTGTACGAGACCGAAGCATCGCTGGCTGCGGCCATCCGTGTCAAGGAGATCGTGCCGGTCGAACCGATGGGCGAGGATGCGACTCTGATCGGCATCATCGTCAACCTGATCGACTACACGCTGGGTACCAACAAGGGTGGCGAAATCACCTCCTTCGAGGACTTCGACATCGACTTCAACCAGTACAAGTACCTGATGGAAACCCGCATGTCGGGTGCCCTGACCAAGCCCAAGTCGGCTCTGGTCATCCGTCGGGATGCTGGCGTTGAGGCCACGGCTACGGCTCCGTCCTTCAACACCAGTACCAACACGATCACCATCCCCGCTGTGACGGGCGTCGATTACGTCATCGACGGTGTCGTGCAGGCCGCTGGTCCCGTCGTGATCGAACAGACCACGGATGTCGTGGCTGAGCCGAAGTCCGGCTACTACCTCGCTCCGCTGTCGACCCGTAACTGGACCTTCAGCTACACCGCGCCGTAGTAGCACTTCAAAATGGCACGATTCTGCGGTGAGATCGGTTTCGGTACCCCAGTAGAAGTCGCGCCCGGTCGTTGGAAGGACGTCATCGTTGAACAAATATTCTTCGGTGACGTCCTTCGCAACGACATTAACTCCGAGTCTGGGGAAAAAGTTGTTCCGGACTTCACGTTTACAAATCGCATAAGCATTGTAGCTGGACGTGATGCGCTCAAAAGGCGTAAGCAGATTCGCTACATTAAGTTTGAAGATGACCTCTGGAAGATCGAAAGTATCGAAGTTCAAGAGCGTCGTTTGATCCTTAGCTTAGGGGGTGTGTATAACGGACCGACAGCCGCAGCTCCAGATTCTGCTTAGCAGTATTCCCGGAGTTAAGAAGGCCTACTTCGAAGAGCCACCTGCAAACATGATGGAATACCCGTGCATCCTCTATAAGTTGGATAAACGTGAAGCCCGTCATGCGAACAACGCTCCGTATCAGAAGTCGAAGCGCTACCAAGTTACCGTTATGGAGCAAGAAGGCACCAGCCTGATTCCCGAAGCGGTCGAAGATCTTCCACGTTGCTCCTTTGAGAGGCGCTTTGTGGTGGGTCAACTTTACCACGATGTATTCAATCTGTATTTCTGAAAGGAATCCCCATGACCGTACTTGAATGGGACAAAGTCAGCGAGAAGGTCTTCGAGACCGGCGTTGACAAAGGTGTCCTCTACATCCCCGACAGCTTTGGCGTCTACGCCGAGGGTCACGCTTGGAACGGCCTCGTCTCCGTCTCCGAGAGCCCCTCGGGAGCCGAATCCAACAAGCAGTACGCGAACAACCGCGTCTACCTGAACCTCACTTCGGCTGAGGAATTCAGCGCAACGATCGAGGCGTACACCTACCCCAAGGCGTTCGCTCGGTGCGACGGTACCGCGGAACTGGCTCCGGGTATCTACCTCGGCCAGCAGCGTCGGAAGACCTTTGGTCTCTCCTACCGCTCTCTCATCGGCAACGATGTCGAGAACACCGACTACGGCTACAAGCTCCACTTGGTCTACGGCGGCCTCGCTGCTCCGACCGAGAAGACCTACAGCACGATCAACGATTCGCCCGAAGCGGCAACGTTCAGCTGGGAAGTCTCCACGACTCCGGTCAACGTTCCCGGCTACGGCCCGTCCGCGACCATTGTCATCGACTCCACGGAAGTTGACGCTGGCAAGCTGGCCGACCTCGAAGCAATCCTGTACGGAACCGCTGGTTCCACCGCACGGCTGCCGCTGCCTGAAGAGGTTGCGGCTCTGTTCGAAGGTTCCGCTTCGGTTGAGGTTCGAGCAATCGCTCCGACCTACAACTCGGCCACTGACACCCTGACGGTTCCGACCGTTACCGGTGTGGTCTACAAGATCAACAACGAGGTCGTCGCTGGCGATGTCGTGATCGCCGAAGACACGATCGTGTCTGCCGTTCCGGCTCAGGGATACAAGTTCCCGGCCGTGTCCGACAACGACTGGTTCTACGACCACGTCGTCTAACACCCAAACGAAAGGAGATCAGGGAATGCTTGAACTCACTATACAAGGCGATGAAGATTGGGATGAAGAAAGCCAAACTTTCATCTACCCCAATGCTGTCACTTTGGAGCTTGAGCATTCCCTGCTCTCCCTTTCAAAATGGGAGGAGATTTGGGAGAAGCCCTTCCTGTCTCCTGATGAGAAGTCATCTGAAGAAACCATAAGCTACATTCAGATCATGTGTTTGACCCCAAACGTAGACCCGGACGTTTGGAAAAACCTTAGTCAGGCTAATTACAAGCAGATCAATGACTACATGGATGCGAAGCGATCGGCGACTTGGTTTACGCAACTCCCGGGAACCGGTAGAAGTTCGGCCAAGCGTGAAACCATCACTTCTGAACTTTTGTATTACTGGATCTTTACGTCTGAGAACATAGACGTCTCGGTTCAGGAGTGGCATCTCAACAGACTGTTCACACTTCTTAAGGTCTTCAATGAGAAGAATGCGCCACCTAAGAAGATGAAGAAGCAGGATGCTGCTGCGCAACGACGCTTGCTAAATGAGCAGCGCAAAACCAAACTTAACACTTCGGGATAGCCCGGAAGGAGGAACGCATGGCTGAAATTATCTGGGACGAATCAGGACAACGCTTCTTCGAAACGGGTATTGATCGAGGAGTATTCTACAACTCTGAAGGTATGGGGCACGCTTGGAATGGACTAACATCTGTAACTGAGTCTCCTTCTGGTGGCGAATCTACTCCGTACTACATTGACGGTATCAAATACCTAAATGTAGCTAGTCGAAAAGAATTCCAAGGCACCATCGAAGCGTATACCTACCCAAATGCCTTTGCCGAGTATGATGGCTACGTGCACGTTGGTCACGGTCTCGTAGTCGATGAGCAGCCCCGTATGCCTTTCGGTCTTTCTTACCGTACGAGAATCGGAAATGACCTCTCAGGTTCTGAACACGCTTACAAGATCCATCTGATCTACAACGTGTTGACCGAACCCTCGGAGAATGAGTTTACATCCATAGGCGATGAGATTGAGCCTGTGAATTTCTCATGGGCATTCAGCACCACGCCAATTAGGCCTCCCTCAGGTCTACTCCGACCGATATCTCACGTCGTTATCGACTCCATGAAGACGAATCCTACTCAGTTGATGTTTATTGAGCAGTATCTTTACGGTACGACATCCCGACCACCGACAATGCCTTCTCTTGATGAGCTGTTTAGCTTGTTTGAGAATCCGATGGTCACACTTATCATCCAGCCTGATCCAGTAACGGGTATTTCCCAGCTTACTGAATCGGATACGGTTAGGGGTGATCTTCGTGGTCGGCTCAATGAGGGTCTCTATTCTCGTGGAGACTTCTCACGCCTCTTCGAATCCACCACTGAAGGTATTTACAATCTGGAGTCCTAATGGTTAATTTTCTAATCTACCCAACCATAAATTCTGAGCATGGTTTTCCAGAAGAAGTAAACCGCGCAATTGCTGGGGCTCCCGAAACTTCGGAAGTAACATCAGCATTACTTAGTGATCCGGAAAATCCGATCAGACAACGTCTAGACACTCTGTACACAAACACCACGATATTTGATGGTGGTACACCCTAATGGCGTTCGACTATTTCTAACATGGAGTACACATGCCAAATTTCAATCGGCACCCTTCAATCGATGAAAATGATCGATTTGCTCAACCAGTCATTGATGCGTTGATGGACTCCGATGAGTTCACAGCTGCTGCAGCAGACCGCATCGCAAACGCTGAGAATCCTGTACGAGTCGCACTTGATGGCTTGTATATTTCTCTTTCGCCGTCCACAGTCATCGATGGTGGATTGCCCTAACCTGTAAAGGAAACTAACTATGCCAGCTTTGACAGTATTTCAGATGCGTCGTGGTACCGCTGCTCAGTGGACCACACAAAACCCGACTCTTGGGTCGGCAGAACCGGGCTATGAGACGGACACAGGGGACTTCAAGCTTGGCGATGGAATCCTGTCTTGGTCGGCTCTCCCCTACGTAGGCGCTGATAAGGCACTAGCAGGACATACGCACCTTGCTAGTCAGATCTCGGATTCGACGGCTACTGGTCGATCGGTCCTTACTGCATCCTCGGCAGCAAATGCACGAGCCGCTATTGGTGCAGGAACATCAGATCTCGTACTTGGTAGTACTGCAGGAACCGCTAAAGCTGGCAACTGGGTACCATCATTCTCCGAAGTCACCGGTATTCTGGGTACCAACCAGCTTCCTCCGTTGGCTATCAACCAGCCTACGCCGGTTGCAAGTCAGGCAGCTATGCTTGCCTTGGTTGCTCAGCGTGGTGACGTTGCGATTCGGACGGATATTGGGAAGACCTTCATCCTCGCCACCGACAATCCGGGCACAATTGGCGACTGGCTCGAACTCATCGGTACCAGCGATGTAGTATCTGTAGCTGGTAAGACTGGTGCGGTAACGCTTGCTAAAGCAGACGTAGGACTCTCCAACGTTGACAATACGTCGGATGCAGCAAAGCCGATTTCCACTGCCACGGCAACCGCTCTCGCCGGCAAGGAAGATACCATTGCGGTAGGAACTGTCTCCCAGTACTTGAAGGGTGACAAGACTTGGGCCACGCTAGATAAGACTGCCGTTGGTCTCAGCAACGTCGACAACACGTCTGATGCCAACAAGCCGGTCTCTTCCGCAACCAACACGGCACTTGCGGCCAAGGCTCCGCTTGCTTCTCCGACTTTCACGGGTACGGTTACGCTTCCGGCAACCACCAATGGACTCACGAAGTCCAACGTTGGTCTATCTAGCGTTGACAACACCTCGGACGTCGGTAAGCCGGTCTCTACTGCTCAGCAGACTGCACTCAACCTCAAAGCCAACCTTGCTTCGCCTACCTTCACGGGTACTGTGGTCCTTCCATCGACCACTAACGGTCTGAGCAAGACAAACGTTGGTCTGACCAACGTGGACAACACGTCCGATGCGGCAAAGCCGATTTCCACCGCCACAGCGACTGCTCTGGCAGGAAAAGCAGCCTCATCGCACACCCACACCACGAACGACATCACCACCATTGATGGAGGTACTCCTTAATGACTAAAATTCAAGTTCGTCGCGGCTCCTCAGCACAGTGGGCAGCCAGCGCGAACCCCATCCTCTCAGCTGGAGAGGAGGGATATGACACTACGGTAAAAGACAGTAAGATCGGCGATGGTGTAACGACATGGGCGCAGCTTCCATTCAGGAAGTCGGGCAAATATGCATGGGTTGAAGATTACTTCCCAGCTAACCGTGTTCCGGGCACCACTGATGACCGTGCGGCTTTTGAAGCTGCACGAGCTACAGGTAAATTCGTTCGAGCTGGGGAAACGACCTTCCATATCAGCCGTAGTCCTGACTGGGGCGACAATGCTCGCTTCAAGGGTGCTGGTAAAGGTAAAACCATCATCAAGCTGCTGGACACCGCAGTGCAAACCGCAGATGTCTGGTCGAATGCTAGCCTCACGGGTACAGTTCAGGGATATTTCTCGGACTTCACTCTTGATGGTAACTGCACGCGTCAGGGTGGTTTCGCTGATGGTGGCGGAGGCTCACAGGGGTCCTGCTTGGTTCTTAGGAATGTGAATCATTTCTATGTCGACCGAGTAGAAGCTATCAACCCCAACCAGCACTGCTTTGACGTTACTCGTGGCAGCCTGCAGTATGCCTATGGTGGCGATGGTGTGCTCGCAAGCCTCCGTTCTGAGAATGTATATTTCAATCAGGTTCAGGGTTCTAACTTTGGCGACGATGGATTTACCACTCACAGCTCGGACTTCGTACACGTATCGAACTCGGTATTCTTCAACCCTCGTAACCGTGGCAACTGTAACGGCATCGAGTTTGATGGCGATAGCCGCTTCTGCACCTCGACGAATAACCGAACCTTCAACTGCTATGCCGGCATTGAAATCAAGGGTCATGGTTCGGAAAGTGCTGCACAGGGTATCACTATCAACGGTCACATCGACACCGGTAGTGTTCGCTCGTACAACTTCCGCCACATCGGTTTCCACAGTGGTGCAGAGCCCGTCTCTGTATCTGCTAGGGACATCACGGCTACGAACCTCGTATCCATCTGGCCGAACAACGATGCGGGATTCCAAGATGACGCTACCCCAAGAGCGCTTGCGATCAGTGCATATCACAACGTCACGATTGCTGGATTCACAGCTATTGGTCGCGGTGATTACGATGACAATACCATCGCCATCTCGGTGCAGTATCGTGCTCGAAACATCAGCATCACAGGCATCAACATTCGAAACTTCTTGGGCGCCTTTGCCGATATCTCCATTACAACCGGAGACGTCGTAACTATTGGCGGTAACATCGAATACTCGGCTGATCGAGCCTTGTATGTTGGATCGAATGTTGAAACGGTCAACCTTGTAGGGTTCAATGCAACAGCACCTCTCGTAGGTGCTCAGCATGGACTTGATCTCTACAGCGAAATCTCTGCGAATGCTGTTCAGGAATCCTATGGTGTTAGTCTACGTGGCTATCCCAATCAGGTTCGGGCAGGCGGCATCAACTACACTTCATGGGCTCTGTTCATGAGGCGTATTCGGGACATTCCGGCAGGGATTACACGACTCATCGATCTGCCGCCGGAGTATACGTACTACGGCAGCTCTACGGTGATGAACACGATCACAGACCACCCGAGTATCGGTGGTGCGGCCATCATTGAACATTCCGATGTCAGTGATGTCTTCAAGCAGACGGTTACCCGTAACACTACGGGTGCTACGCTTCAGGCTCAGGCTTGGCGCATCTGTTACACCAACCTCACTAATGGTCCATGGAACCGAGTGGTTCTGGCAAGTGACGTAGCAGTTAGCGATACAGGCTTCCGAAACATCGGTGGCGCTGCCGCAATGACTGCTGGGTGGGTAAGTTATGCAGAAGACATCATCTTGGCTCGTGAGGGGAACATTGTTCACTTCTCCGCGAAGGTTGATAGCACGGCAGCTACGGCTGACGGCTTCATGACTCTCCCGCTTGGGTTCCGTCCGGATTGCCCGGACTGGTTCCCGCTAGCAACGTACAACTCAGTAGGTACTGGACGATGGGGGCGTGTCTCACCTGCGGGTGTTGTTTCGTGCTCACGACCAGCGCCGCTTGGCTGGCACTATGTTGCCGGAACGTGGAAGACGCGAGATGCGTGGCCCACCGTACTCCCCGGAGTAGCACGACCGTAACCATCAAAATAGGAGTTAAAGGAGCCGTTATGTCTGGATTTAAGATCGAGTCTAGCGGCTCCTTTAACAACCTTGAGCGTTATCTTTCGGCTATGTCTAAAGGTGACGTATTTTCTTCGCTGGAACAGTATGCCCGCGAAGGGGTCTCGGCACTTTCCAAAGCAACCCCTTTGGAAACTGGCGAAACTAGAAACTCTTGGAGCTATGTAGTTAAAAAGACCCGAGGGTCATACACGATAACGTGGACTAACGACCACAAAACTGCTGGTGGCGATCCCATTGCAATCATGCTGCAGTTTGGCCATGGCACTGGTACGGGCGGTTATGTTCAGGGTAGAGATTACATCAACCCCGCAATGAAACCCGTATTCGATAAGATTGCAGACAAGGCTTGGAAGGCGGTGACCTCTGCATGAGTAGTAGCATTGACGAGAGAATCGTCTCAATCAAGTTCAACAACAGCCAGTTTGAGGCTGGTATTCGAACGACAATGACCTCGTTGGATGGACTCAAGAAGAGTCTGAACTTCTCGGCGGCAATCACAGCACTCGGCAATCTCGATGCTGCTGGTAAAAAAGTCAACATGAAGCTCGATAACACGGGCTTTGATGCAAGTGTTAAGAACGTCGTGGACTCATCGAACAGGTTGAAGACCAGCCTCAAGTTCGATGGAGTAACCAAAGGACTCAACGATCTCGATGCCGCGGGTAAGAAGGTCAACCTAAAGCTTGACGCGGCAGGCTTCCAAGCAGGCGCTAAAGCTGTTGTAGATGCCGCAACCACGATCAAGCAGAACTTGAACTTTGAGTCTGCTCAGCGTGGGATCGGTAACCTTAAGTCTTCTGTCCAGAACTTCTCATTCCAGAGTCTCATCACTGGGTCTCAGAATGCCATGCGGAGTCTTGGAGAGCTTGACCTCGCAGGTAAAGCAGTAAACTTCCTACCCATATCTGAGGGTGCTGATCGAGCACACCAGAGCATTAGCGCTATGTCTGTGGCGGGTATTGCAGCACTTGCGGGTCTCGCATTTAAGGCTGCTTCGGTAGGTGCCGACATGGCTAAGTCGCTCTTCATCGATCCGGCTAAGTCTGGTCTGGCTGAATACGAATTGAACCTTGGTTCAATTCAGACGATCATGGCTAACACCCAGAGTAAGGGTTCAACACTCACCGACGTCAACGGCGCCCTTGATGAGTTGAATGCATATTCCGATAAGACCATCTACAACTTTGCTGAAATGGCCAAGAACATTGGTACATTCACCTCGGCTGGCGTAGGTCTGAAGGATTCAACTACCGCCATCAAGGGTATTGCAAACCTTGCCGCACTGTCTGGCTCAAACTCTGAGCAGGCTTCTAGTGCCATGTACCAGCTCTCACAGGCCATGTCCACAGGTAGCGTAAAGCTTCAGGACTGGAACTCTGTTGTCAACGCTGGTATGGGTGGTGAAGTCTTCCAGAATGCACTTAAGGAGACTGCTAAGAATCAAGGCACGAACGTTGATGCGCTGATTGCAAAGCACGGTAGCTTCCGAGACTCGCTGACCTCCGGCTGGGTCACCGATAAGGTTATGCTGGAAACTCTTTCTAAGATGACTGGCGACCTTACCGATGAGCAGCTTCGGGCAATGGGTTACAACGATGAGCAGATCAAGGGCATTCAAGCAATGGCCGTGACTGCTAGTGATGCTGCTACGAAGATCAAAACCTTCTCACAGCTCACTGGAACTCTGACTGAAATCACTGGCTCAGGTTGGGCGCAGTCGTGGAAGTACATCCTCGGTGACTTTGAACAGGCTAAGGTCATGTGGACCAGCATCTACAAAGTCATCGGCGGAATGGTTCAGGGTACGGCAGATGCTCGAAACAAGATGCTTCGGGAATGGAATGAAGCTGGCGGTCGTCAAGAGATGATCTGGGCTGTCGGCAATGCGTTCCGCGCACTTGTCGGTGTCCTCAAACCTGTACAGGAAGCCTTTAGAGAGGTCTTCCCACCAACTACAGGGCAGCAATTGTTCGAGATCACTAAGGCTATTCGCATCTTCACGGAAGCACTCCTTCCAAATGAGCATGTCGTTGGCCTGATCAAGAACACGTTCAAGCTCTTCTTCACAGTCATCAAAATAGGAGTAGACATTATCAAGGGGGCACTCTCAGTAGTGTTCGCCTTCTTCAAGGCCTTTGCTACTGGTGGTGATTCTATCTCCGGAAGCATGAAGCCCATAACGGATGCTCTTGCAGCCATCACGAAGAGTCTTCAGGAATCTAAGATTGTTGAGAAGTTCTTTGCTGCATTGGCAACCGCGGCTACAACCTTGGGTAATGTTCTCCGAACGATGGTTGGCTTTGTCGTTAACGTCGGGCTTGCGCTCTACAACATCATTGCCGGCATCGTTGGCGCTATCAGCTGGTTCGGTCTCATTGAGTTTGCTTTGGATGCTGCTAATGGAGCATTCCGAACTTTCGGTGAGATGATTCAGTTTGTACTTACCTATATCGACAACCTTGGCGTCGCTCTTCGTGAGGGGGCTAAGGCTTTCGTTAAGGGCGGTATTAGCGCAGCTATCGATGCCTTCCAGAACAGCCTGACTGCTATGGGTGATGTTGGTGAGATCGTGCTCACGCGCATCGAAGCTAGGCTTGCATCCATTCGTCGCTTTGCGGATCGTCTGGCTAGGGCTTGGGATCAGGTCATGGCAGTTCTTGGTCGTGTATGGGAAAAGATGCTTCCTCTTCGTGAGGCAGTAGCGGACCTGTTTGCAGACCTCAGTAATGAACTGAAGAACGTCTTCACCAACGTCAACTTCAATGACACGCTGGACATGGTTAACACTGGGCTTCTCGCAGGTCTTGTGCTGCTCTTCCGTAACACGTTCAAGAAGATGCTTGGTATGGGCGATGGGGTAAAGGAAGGTCTTCTGGCAAACCTTGATACGGCCTTCGAGTCGATCAATGGCGTGCTTGAAGGTCTTACTGGAACGCTTGAAGCTATGCAGCAGAACTTGAAGGCTGACACGCTGATGAAGATTGCTATGGCTATCGGTATCCTTGCGATATCTGTGGTCGCACTGTCTTTGATCGACTCCGGCAAACTGACAAAGGCGCTTGTGGCTATCGGCGTGATGGTGGTTATTCTCACCAAAGCGATGGAAGCATTGGACAAGATATCTATCGGGTCTGGCTTCCTAAAGATTCCATTCATTGCTGCGGCTATGATTCTGTTGGCGATCGCACTTGCTATTCTCGTTATTCCAGTAACACAGCTATCACAGCTTAGTTGGAATGAGCTTATCAAGGGTCTCGTAGGAACTATCGCATTGATGGTCGGCCTGTCTAAGGCTGCTGAGTCAATGTCGGCAAACCCTGCGGACCTTATTGCAACAGGCGTAGGCCTTATTGCGGTAGCGATTGCCATCAAGATCCTTGCTAGTGCTGTGAAGGATATCTCTGAGCTTAGCTTCGGAGCTATGATTCAGGGTCTTCTCGGTGTTGGAGCGCTGCTCACAGCACTCGCCATATTCAACAACATGACCAAGGTTAACAAGGGTTCCTTTGCTTCGGCAGCGGGCTTTATTCTCCTAGGTATCGCGCTGAAGATCATGGCTAGTGCTCTAGGCGACTTTGCCGCAATGGATACTGCTTCGCTTATTCAGGGCATGGGTGTTCTAGCTATTGTGCTTGCACTCATGTCTCGGTTCAGCAACACGATCAAGCCTGCGGATATCATGCAATCAGCAGCTGCGATGATCCTTCTAGCCTTCGCCATGAAAATCATGGCTAGTGCTATTGGTGATCTAGGCAGTATGCGATGGCAAGATCTTGCGCAAGGCATTGTCGTGATGGTTGTAGCACTGGATGCGATGAGTAAGGCGATGGCACGAGTACCTCCAAACATGCTCACGTCAGCGATAGGCTTCATGGCTGTTGCTGCTGCGATGAAGGTTCTAGCCTCAGCTCTACAGGACTTCGGCGGAATGTCGTGGGAAGAAATTGCTAAGGGTCTTACGGTTCTGGCGGCTTCTCTCTTGCTCATTTCCGTAGCCCTGATTGCCATGGAGGGGACCTTGACTGGTGCTGCCGCAATCCTGATCGTAGCGGTTGCGCTGGGCATTCTTGCACCCGTGCTTGAACGCTTTGGACAGATGTCTTGGGAAGAGATGCTTCACGGCTTTGCTGCCTTGGCCGGTATCTTCGTCATATTCGGTCTTGCCGGATTGGTGTTGGCGCCTATCGTTCCCATTCTGTTTGCTCTAGGTATCGCTATGGCAATGCTCGGTATCGGACTCTTCGGAGTTGGTATGGGTACAGTCCTATTTGCCGCTGGCATGGTGGCTATGGCTACCGCAGTCGTAGTTGCTGGGCCAATTCTAGTAGCCTTCGTTGCTAGCCTGCTAGCTTTGATTCCACTGGCATTGGCTGAGTTCGGTAAGGGCGTAGTCGCCTTTGCAGATGTTATTGGTGGGGCAATGCCGACGTTCTTGAACGCCTTCGTTGCACTGTTGACAACACTGCTTACGGCAGTCACTATCGTATTCCCGCAAATCATGTCAACGCTCTGGATGGTCATCGTAGGCCTTGTTGATTTGGTGGTTCGAGCTGTTCCGCTGTTCGTCGATGCTGGTATGAAAATCATCATCGGCATCTGGACAGGTATCGGAAACAACATGGGTAAACTCGTAGATGCGGCCGTCAAGGTTGTGACTGAGTTCATCGATGGTATCGCTCGAAATATCGGCAAGATCATCGACTCTGGTGTGAACCTCATCATCAAGTTCGTTGAAGGTCTTGCTCGATCCGTTCGTGAAAACTCGGATCGAATGAGTGACGCAGGGTACGACCTTGCTAAGGCGATCATCGACGGTATGGTCAACGGCATTGCCAAGGGTGTTGGGCGTGTTATCGAAGGTGCTAAGAATATGGCCAACGACGCACTCAACGCTGCTAAGAACCTCTTGGGGATTAAATCTCCTTCTCGAGAGTTCTTCGCAATTGGTAAGTTCGTAGACATGGGCTTCGCCAACGGTGTCGATAAGTATGCACATCTCGGTGTGAACTCCATCGAAGGAATGGGTACGACTGCTATGGGAGTGCTCAAGAAGACGATGGCAAATATCGGTACTGCTGCGGTAGCAGTCATGGACGTATCTCCGACGATTCGACCAGTGCTGGATCTTTCAGCAATTAAGCGAGACTCCGGTCTTGTAGCAGGAATGCTTGGAGTCCCAAGTTTGGCTGTAAGTGGCACGTACGATAAGGCGGCAACGCTAGCAGTGCAGGCACGAGCTAACAAGGACACCCAAGTTGCAGCACCTGAGGGAGCGGTTACTCCTTCAACAGGCGATACAATCACATTCATCCAGAACAACTCTTCGCCAAAGGCTTTGTCCAGAGGAGAGATCTATCGTCAAACCAAGAACCAGTTGTCCGTAGTTAAAAAATAAGAAGGAGCACTAAGTATGCTGACTAAGGTAGAAATCAGTACCGATCAGGGTGCTACATTGGAGCTCCTCTTGGGAGATCCGTCTAACGGATATCTCGTCAAAGAGATTGAGGGTCTAGACCCGGTAAAAGCAACGATCGTTTCGTCAAGTCGTGCGACCATGGATGGGGAACAATACCAGTCCAGTCGACGCGAATCTCGGAATATCCTGCTCAAGCTGGGTCTAGACGCTGATCAAACTACGGAGACTGTCAGGGCTTTGCGTAAGAGGCTGTATAGCTATCTCATGCCGAAGTCCAACGTGCGTCTGCGCTTCCATGTGGAGGAGGGGGATGGTGACGATCTGATCGTTGACATTTATGCAAGGGTTGAATCGTTCGATTCTCCCTCCTTCACAAAGGAGCCAGAAGCGACTATTTCGCTCATTTGTCACCAGCCAGATTTCTATGTACCCACCCCGGTGGTGCTTAGTGGAATGACGGTTTCGGACTCGACCGAGTTCATCATCGACTATGAGGGATCTGTAGAAACCGGTATTCTCATCAGCATGTTACTGGAACGCGACCTCTCTGAGTTCGTGGTACACCACCGACCTGCTGATGGAAGTAATCGAAGCTTGCAGTTCTCAGAGCCTCTTCTCGCTGGAGACATACTGGATATCAGTACTGTCTCTGGCCAGAAGGGCGCCATCAGAACCCGTGGCGGACTTCCAGAGTCTGTCCTTTATGGCGTCTCGCCATATTCAAACTGGATCACGCTGTTTCCGGGTGCGAATGCCATTCGCGTATATTCGGAAGGGGCTCCGGTACCTTTCCTGATCGAGTACACGACTAAGATCGGAGCTATCTAATGGAGTTGTATATTCTTGATAGTCGGCTTCGACGCATCGAAGTAATCGATCAGTTTGAATCGCTCATCTGGACGGAACGCTGGGGTGATATTGGTGACTTCGAACTCATCATTCACTCCACTCCTGAACGACGACGTCGACTGGTTGCCGACACCATGTTCGCCACTAACGATTCCGATCGTGTCATGGTGATCGAAACCGTTGAGAACTCTCGAAACTCGGATGGACTAGCGACACTCTCAGTCACTGGACGTACGATAGAGAAGATCCTCGACGATCGTGTAGCTACTGAGGGGTTTGCCGGGCTTACTGATAAGCCCGAATGGGTACTTACTGGTACGCCCGGCAATATCGCTCGTCACATCTTTCAAAAGATTTGTGTTGAGGGCATCCTCAGCACCGCAGACATCATCCCGTTCATCACTGAGGGAACTCTATATCCTGAGAACAGCATTACAGAGCCTGATCAGGTAATCACAATGGAGTTCCCGATTGCATCCGTCCACGAGTCGATCAAAGACGTGTGCGATATTTACAGCCTAGGGTATCGACTGGTTCGCAACCTAGACTTCAGTGAGCTGTACTTCGATATCTACACTGGTAGCGATCGAACCACACAACAGAGCTCTCTAGCCCCTGTCGTATTCAGCCCAAACCTTGATAACCTACAGGACATCAAGGAGCTATCCTCGGTGGCTACGTATAAGAACGTGGCCTACGTTATCTCTAAGAACGGAACTGAGGTTGTCTATGCTAATGGCGTAGATCCCTCGGCAACCGGCTTCAAGAGACGTGTGATGGTCGTCGACGCCAATGATATCGATGAGGCTATAACGGGTCCTGAACTGCAGACCATGCTGATCAACAAGGGCTTGGAAGAATTAGCAAAAAACCGGAGTGTGTATGCCTTTGATGGAGAGATCCCTCAGACGTCATCATATCTCTATGGCATTCACTACCATCTTGGCGATATCGTCGAGATGCGCACCGAAGAAGGCATTACGAATAACATGCGTGTAACAGAGCAGATTTTCGTATCAGATGCTGAAGGCGATCGATCATATCCGACATTGGCGCTAGACACGCTTATTATGCCGGGTACTTGGCAGTCTTGGGACTTTGGAGAAACGTGGTCTACCGCCGATGATGAGTGGGCCACCGCAGGACCTAGTTGGTAAGGAGGATAGAACATGGCAGTAGGAGATGAAGCAAGCTCCGCAGGATATCCAACAGTCCCTGATACTGGGGAAGAGGGTAAAGTTAAATGGGGCGCTCGAGAGATCAATCGAACACGAGATTTCATTGCGCAACTGAAGGTCTTCATTCCTTCAAACAAGGCCGCGGCTCGCACAGCATCCGGCATTAGAACAGGTACCAGCAACCCTTCTGGTGGCGAAGATGGCGATATCTACTTTAAGATTCAGTAGCTATGGCTGTCGGCACTTTTAGCGGTAACGGGAACTACAAGATAGATGTTGACGCAGCCTTTACTGGTCACAGTGGACTGTCATCGAATGTCTACTGGCGAATATACGTCATCAAGTCGAACACTACGGGTCACCGTGCTTGGGGTAACACGAACAGTAATGGTCGTGCAGACTCCAATCTAGGCGGAGCAAATGACCTTTGGTATAACGGCAACATGGAGTACAACTTCCAGAATAACTCTTTGAACGGCACCTTCCTGATTGCTGAAGGTACCTTCAACATTGGACATCGTGCTGATGGTACCCAAGAGTATTTTGTGACAGGGGCTCTAAATTTCATCAACCTCGGTTCGGCATCAGCTAGCACTGGTATTCGTTCCCTTCCACGCATTCAAACCGCCTCAGTTCCTCCAGCCCCTTCAGGCAAAGGCTTCGGCGCCATATCGCAAACCAATATTCAGTACTTGTTTCAGAATAATGGTGATGGCGGTTCGCCCGTCCGTGAGTGGCAAGCTAGGTGGCAAAATGCAACTCGTAATGGCACGTTGAATGAGTACTGGTCAAACGGATCTACTGATATTGGTGGATTGAACCCGGGTGAGCTATACAACTTCTGGTCTCGCGGACGTAATGATGTTGGCTGGGGACCTTGGTCTTCAGTGTCTTCAGCTAGAACAATCGCCGGAGCTAGAGTTAGACGTGAGGGTGAATGGCGACCTGCCGTCCCTTACGTAAAAGTCAACGGTGTCTGGCGACTAGCCCAGCCCTACATAAACGTCGATGGGGTATGGAGAAAGACAATATGAGAAAACCTTTACATCTAATAGTGGCACTACCACTCTACAAGATGGTCTTTTCAATCTACATGAGGATTGCCGAACCGCGAGTCAAACGACTGATCTACTTCGTGATCTATCTGCTACTTACGGCACTTGGCGCTACCTCAACATTTATGCCAAACCCCCGCATTGAACAACTCCTTGGAGGAATGACTTTGGTCTACCTCTTCGGTGGTCTCATTATCGTTGGGGCATTGGTTTGCCTGTTTTCTGTTCTTCCGGGAATATGGGTGTTTGAAAGAGCGGGCCTTGTCGCACTTGGTACTGGGGTAGTCTTATATTCGACCACCTTGGTCTTTCTTGGTGCGAGCATTGCAATCACCGTTGTTCCATTCATTCTCATTCTCATGTTCCTTCTTCGCTGGCTGGACATCAAAGATTATTTGTTAGCGCCTAGAAAGGGATAGCCATGGACGAAACAGTAAAGCAGGTCTTCACCTTTTTGGGGACAGCAGGTGGTGCAGCTTTTCTGGTGCTAATTGGCAAAGGTATAGCTAAAATCTGGACTGGTACTGCACAGCGAGAACGTGTAAAAACTACCAGCCTCGTAACACGTACTGAATCTGCTGAAAAAAAGAAGGATGACGCTGAGGCTGAAACTGAAAAAGAGATTAAGCTTCGCCGTAAGGCAGAGCACCACGTAGCTCTTCTTCAGCGTCAGATCGTCCTATTGGGTGCGAAGCCCACCGACAACGACTACGACAACTAGGAGTATCATGGCAGAACATGCCGCTACAAACACTGGACCGATCCAGTTGAATGATGCCACTTACGATGTGCTTCGGCGCTTCGTTGAGCTGATCATTCCGGGACTTGCTGCTTTCTATGCCGCAGTCGCCCTCATTTGGGGCTGGGGCTATATCGCAGAGGTCGCCGGTACAGCTGCCGCCGCTACTGTACTCGGAGGTGTCCTTCTGAAGTTTGCCCGTCAGGGATACGAACCTTCCAAGGAAGTTCCGCCGGGTGGTTACGACGGCAAGGTTGTTGAGGATGTTAACGATGAAGGACTTCCCGTTCTTCGTCTTGAACTCAACGCCACGGCCACTGAAGACATCATGAACAAGCAACAGCTCGTCATCAAAGGGTTTGACGCAGGCGCCTGAGTAGCGTTCGCAACGAATACATGCCCTATAATGAAGAACTCTTGAAAGGAGACTCTCATGTTTAAAAAAGAACACCCCAACACCGGTATGCAACTGGTGATTGACGCAGCAACCGCCGAACTCCTCAAGGAAAGTCCCGGTTCTGACAGGTACAACAAGATTGTTGAACAGATCGAAAAGCTTAACAAAGTCGCCGCTAGTAATAGAAGCGACAAAGTGAGCAAAGACGGTCTGATTGCAGTTGCGGGAAACCTGCTCGGAATCGGAATCATCGTAGGACACGAACGATTCGCCGTCATCACCTCGAAAGCCATCGGCTTCGTTGGGAAGTTCCGCTAGCATGGACCACACTACCAAGTAATTCAAAATGGGAGTCGTGTGTAAGACTTAAAACCTCTTACACACGGCTTCTATTTTTTGCAAGCGCAATCCCTACAAAGCCTCCTTTATTTTGCTTTTCTCAAAAACCCCGGGGGAGATTTCGGACAAAACAATCGCAAGTTTTACGTAGGCTATAGTGAGAACCCCTACTAACAAAGGAACCCCCATGAATGGCTATAAGAGAACTGTTATGACCATCGACAACGTTACGATCGATGACCACATCAAGGTATCTGGAGTCTTGTACCGCATTACTGCAATCGAAAAGATTGGTACTGCATACTTGATCCAGTTCCAAAATGTGCGTCGTCCGATCCTCAACGGAATGTTGACGCTCGAGACTAACACGCTTATGCATATCTGGAACCAAAAGTAACACTCAAGCTAGAAGACCCTACAAGGCCTTCTAGTTTTTGCATCGCAGGTTCTACGTATCCTATAGTGAGAACCCCCTCTATGAAAGGAACACCATGTCCCTGCAAGCCCTGAAGCTTACGAAGGAAAACCTCACCACCATCGCCGAAACGATCGGTGCCAACCCCGAATCACTCAAGATGCTCGCCGCCCAGCGCGACAAGTACATCATGTTTGAAACGATGACGGTTGTCAACGACCGCAACTGGACGATGATCGGTGATGTCCAATTCCGTCAGAACTTCGTGTTTACAGAACCTGAAACCAACCGCTTTATAGATGTGATATCCTCACACTAAAAGTCGAGGCCCTAACAAGGCCTCCTCTTTTTTTTCGCAGCCTTTACATGTCCTATAGTGAGAACCACTATGAAAGGACCATCATGAAACGACTGAGATTGTTTCGTAACCAACATAAGCATGAGGTAGATACCACTACCGCATACCTACTGTTCGTTGCGATCATGTCAATGTCTGCACATCTAATGGTGCAGTAATACTGATCTAGAAAAGAGAGTCCCCTACAAGGATTCTCTTTTTTGCTCGCAGAAATTACAAGGGATATAGTGAGAAGAAGACCCTATTAATCTAAGGAATAAATCATGAAAATTGTTGAAAACTTTTTTAACGCCCTGTTCATCAGCCTTGCTGTTGCAATCGTGTTTCTCGGAACTCTGTTCATCGCCAATGGCGGTAACGTAGAGATCACCGAGCGAAACGCGGTTACCAACGTAACCAAGCCGCTGACTGCCATGGTCGATATCAAGAAAGATCACCACATGTTTGCCAACGACTACGTCATCATCGACATCAGCTACAACAAGTAGCCAAGATGAGAATCCCACACGGATTCTCATTTTTTGCTCGCATGGATTACACGGGTTATAGTGAGAAAGAAATCACTATGAAAGGACTTAAAATGTTTAAGAACACCCGTCAGAAAGACAACGCTATGCTCCTCCTAGAATGGGAAACCAAATTCTACGGACTAGTCGTTGCTGCTGAACTGAACTGCAACAAGAAGAACCTCAAGTAACAACCCTCTAAAAGCGAATCCCACAAGGATTCTCTTTTTTTGCTCGCATAGATTACATGGGGTATTATGAGAAGAACACCTACCCAAATTAAGGAATACAATGAAAAACGTAAAGACCCTTGCCGCCCGTATCGCTGCCTCCGCCAAAAATGGCTGGGACAACTACACGGACCCCGACAAGATGGCTAACGAAAAATCGTTCCCCATGTTTCGAAAGAAGTAACCTCGAATAGGAGACCCTACACGGTCTCTTATTTTTTGCCTATCGCAGGAATTACACGGGGTATAATGAAGAAGTTAATCCCCTATGAAAGGAATCACCATGTCAAACGCCAAAGCCCCCCGCGGAGTTCGTTTCCTCGCATCCGTCGCCCTCGTGCCCCACGCCATTGCATCCCTGCCCAAAGCAGCGATCC